>Ga0081538_10000159_pt1 | contig 71002 bp, 70 predicted proteins | sample TabmetS5T2R1_FD_71022 | JGI IMG/M metagenome (GOLD analysis project Ga0081538, IMG submission 71022) | Tabebuia heterophylla rhizosphere microbial communities from the University of Puerto Rico - S5T2R1 | ecosystem: Host-associated > Plants > Roots > Rhizosphere ... | reverse complement strand
GAGGATGTCGGGCCTGTTGGTCGCGGCCATCATCACGATGCCCTCGGTGGCCTCGAAGCCGTCCATCTCCGACAGCATCTGGTTGAGGGTCTGCTCGCGCTCGTCGTGCCCGCCGCCGAGCCCCGCCCCCCGCTTGCGGCCGATGGAGTCGATCTCGTCGACGAAGATGATGGCCCGGCCCAGCTTGCGGGCGTTCTGGAACAGGTCCCGCACGCGGCTGGCGCCGACCCCGACGAACATCTCCATGAAGTCGGAGCCGGTGACCGACAGGAACGGCACCCCGGCCTCACCGGCCACCGCGCGGGCGATGAGGGTCTTGCCGGTGCCCGGCGGGCCCACGAGCAGCACGCCCTTGGGGATGCGCGCGCCGATCTCGGCGAAGCGCTCCGGGTGGCGCAGGAAGTCGACGACCTCGCGGATCTCCTGCTTGACGCCCTCGTACCCGGCGACGTCGGCGAACGTCGTGCCGGGCCGCTCGGTGGTGTAGGTCTTCGCCCTGCTGCGGCCGATGGACATGATGCCGCCCATCTGGCTCGCGGCGCGCCGCTGCATCAGCCAGAAGATGCCGACGAACAGGGCGACCGGGATGAGCAGCGGCAGCAGCGCCGTGAACCACGAGCCGCCGGGCGTGTCGAACTTCACCGTCACGTCGTGCTCGCGGAACAGCGCCCGGTCGTCCTCGCTGGGCTCCAGCGGCCCGTTGCTCTCGAACTCGGTGCCGTTCTTGAGCTCCCCGGAGATCGACCCGTCGTTGTTGTCCCAGGTGATCTCCCGGACCTCGTCCTGCGACACGCGGGCGAGCATGTCGGAGTAATCGATCTCTTGGCGATCGGTGCGGTTCATGAAGGTCGGCAGCACCAGCACCGCAAGGACCACGCCGGCCAGCACCCAGATCGACCAGCGCGGCAGCGACTCGCGGCCCCCCGTGCCCGAGCGCGACGACCGGCCCGGCGAGGGCGGCGGCGGGGGAGGGGGAGGCGACTGCTGACTCATGGGACTTCAGGATACGGGTGGGGGACGGGACTGGGGCCATCACCGCCCGCCGAACCGCGTTCGGAGCGGCGCAGCCGGTGGCCCTGCGCCGGACGTCGACCGACCGGTTCGCCTGCCCAGCTCACGTGACCACTAGCTTGTGCCGCCATGAATCGTGCCTGCGCCCGGCCCGGGTGTGGCGAGAACGCCGCCGCGACCTTCACCTACGACTACCGGGCGCGGACTACTTGGCTGGACCGCCTGGCGAGCGAGGCGCATCCCATGGCGTACGACCTGTGCAAGGCCCACGCCGACGCGCTGTCGGTGCCGCGTGGCTGGCACCTCGAGGATCGCCGCGACCCGGCGCCGTGCGGCGCGTCGCTCGCGTACTGACCGCGCGATGGCGGGCTCTTGGCGGCGCCGTAGCCTGTTCCGGTGCCCGAGCCCGAACCCACCGTGACCGTGCCCGAACGGAGCACCGACGTCCGCTGGGGCCTGGGCGACGCCGCGCTCGGCTGGGTGCTCGCGCAGATCGGGGGGGCGATAACGGCCGCGATCGTCCTGGCCCTCAACGACGACACCACCGACTTCGAGGACCTGTCGCTCGCCTGGGTGGCGGTGGCCCAGCTCGGCCTGTGGTTCGGGATGCTCGGCGTGCCCCTGGTGGCGTCGAAGCTCAAGGGCAACGGGCCCGTGCGGGATTACGGCCTCCGGTCGGAGGGGTGGGATGCGCCGCTGGGCTTCGGCGCCGGGATCGTGACGCAGCTGCTCCTGATCCCCCTGCTCTACGGGCCCATCTTCTGGCTCACCGACCTCGACTCCAGCGACCTCGAAGACCCGGCTCGGGGCCTCACGGACCGTGCCACCGGGTCCCTGGGCGTCGCGATGCTCATCCTCGTGGTCGGCATCGGCGCGCCCATCGTGGAGGAGATCTTCTACCGCGGCCTGCTCCAGCGATCGCTGGAGCGGCGCTTCGGCGTGTGGCCTGGCATTCTGGGTTCGGCGCTGCTCTTCGGGGTGTCCCACTTCCAACTGCTCCAGCTTCCGGCCCTGGTGTTGTTCGGCATCGTGCTGGGGCTGCTCGCCCACCGGACGGGCCGTCTGGCGGCCCCGATCGCTGCTCACATCGTGTTCAACATGACCACCGTGCTGTTCCTGGTCGGTAGCTGACGTGCGCGTCGACCCCGATGCCGAGGGCATCGAGCTCGCGACCGTGACGGACGCGCACGTCGTCGAGGCCGACGCCGTCGAGGCCGAACGCGCCCGGGACCGAGACGGCGCCGGCCGGGGCCGCGAGGACGAGGACCGCGACCGCGCCGACGAGGACTACGACGAGGAGGCGGACGCCCGGCGCCGGCGGATGATCCGCTGGGGCGTCGACATCGTCGTCCTGGCGACGTGTGCCGTGTTCATCGTCCTGCAACTGCAGCCCGGCCTGCTGGTCCGGAACACCACACCTGCCGGCGGCGACATGGGGGCCCATGTGTGGGCGCCCGCCTACCTGCGGGACCACCTGCTGCCCCACCTCCAGCTCGCCGGATGGACGCCCGACTGGTACGCGGGCTTCCCGGCGTTCCAGTTCTACATGGTGGTGCCATCGCTGCTGATCGTGGTGCTCGACGCCGGGATCCACGGGTGGGCGGCCTGGCTTCCGGCCCTCGCCGGCGTCGCCTTCGGCGGGGTGGCGGTGTGGCAACGCCACGTACCCCGGCGACGCAACCTCGCCATCGGCATGGCGGTGCTGGCCTTCGCGCTGGTCGGGTTGCCCTACGGGGTGGCCTTCAAGCTCGTGACGGTCAGCGGGGTGGTCACGCTGCCGTTGGCGGTCTACGCGTTCGGTCGCCTCGCGGGCGCCCGCTTCCCGACCCCGGCGGTGATGGCGGTGGCGACGCTGCCCTTCCTCTTCTACCGGGGCTTCACGATCTACGGCGGCAACGTCGCCTCGACGCTGGCGGGTGAGTTCGCCTTCTCGATGTCGCTGAGCCTCGGGATCCTCTACGTGGGTGTGATCCTCCGCGGCCTGCGCACCGGGGAGCACCGGGCCCTCGCCGCCGTCCTGCTGGCGCTCACCGGGCTGTGCCACCTGATCCCCGCCTTCTGGGTGCTGGCGGCCACGGCCGTCGCCGTCCTGGTGCGCTTCCGGCGCTCCACGGCCCCGCTGGCGCCCGGACTGTGGCTGATCGGCGGAGGCGCCGTCCTCTCCATCGCCGGCCTGGCGCTCGGGGCCCCGGCCGAGGCCGCCCCGCTGCTCATCGCCGGCTTCGGGGTGCTGATCGCGCTCGCGGGCCTCTGGCTGCTGTCGGAGAGCGTGCGCTGGCTGGCGCCGACGCTGGTGGTCGGCGGGCTCCTGTCGGCCTTCTGGGTTGCGCCCTTCTACCTCCGGCGCGCGTTCCTCAACGACATGGGCTGGGAGAAGCTGCCCTACGCCGACCCCGAGCTGTCGCGGTTCCGGGAGTGGTTGCAGCACCTGTTCCCCTACCGCACGCCCGACGTCGACCTCCGCTGGGTGTTCGCGCTGGCGCTCGTGGGCGTCGTGCTGAGCGTGGCGCTGCGCCTGCGGATCGGCATCTTCCTGCTGATCCTGACCGTGAGCATGGGCGTGGCCTTCGTCGTGATCCCCGAGGGCCGGCTGTGGAACGGGCGCCTGCTGCCCTTCTACTACCTGACTGCGATTCTGCTGGCCGCGGTCGCGGTCGCGGAGACGCTGCGCACGGTGATGCAGCTGTCGCGGGCCGACCGACGGGACCCACCCGGCGCCGGAGCGCTCACCGCGCTCGGGTCGCTGGCCGTGGTCCTCGTGGTCGTGGGCCTCCCACTGGGGGCAGTGCCCTTCAGCGAGCGCGTGGTCGGCAACGACGGGGTGACGACCTCCGGCTACCGCTGGCCGAGCTTCAGCCCGTGGAAGACCACCGGCGCGCCGGAGAGCTTCGTGACCTCCTGGGCCAAGTGGAACTACACGGGCTACGAGCTGAAGGACTCGTACCGCGAGTACTACGACGTGGTGCGCACCATGCAGCAGGTGGGGCAGGACGAGGGCTGCGGCCGGGCGTTCTGGGAGTACGAGCGGGAGCTCGATCGCTACGGCACACCCATGGCGCTCATGCTGCTGCCGCATTGGACCGACGGCTGCATCGGCTCGATGGAGGGTCTCTACTTCGAGGCCTCGGCAACGACGCCGTACCACTTCCTTGTGCAGACCGAGCTGTCGATCGCCCCGAGCGCCGCCCAGCGGGACCTGCCCTACGGCGGGTTCGACATCACCAAGGGCGTCGACCACCTGCAGATGATGGGCGTGCGCTACTACATGGCCACCTCCGAGAACGCCATCGGCCAGGCCCGGTCGAACCCCGAGCTCACCCAGATCGCCGAGTCCGGACCATGGGCCATCTTCGAGGTGGCCGACAGCGAGGTGGTCGAGCCGCTCGCGAACCAGCCGGCCGTGGTCACCGGCGTCGACGACACCCAGCGGGAGTGGATGGAGGAGCCCCGCGACGGGTCGGGCCGCTTCTACGGGCCGGCCACCCAGTGGTTCATGGACCCCACGTGGTGGGACGTCCCGCTGGCGCGGAGCGGGCCCGACGACTGGCAGCGGGTCGCGGTCGGCGAGCATCCCACGGCCCGGCCGCTCGATCCGGTCGACGTGACGAACGCCGTCATAGACGACAAGACCATCTCGTTCGACGTCGATCGGGTGGGCGAGCCGGTCCTCGTGAAGATGTCGTACTTCCCCAACTGGAAGGTGTCGGGCGCCGAAGGGCCCTACCGGGTGGCGCCCAACTTCATGGTCGTGATCCCGACCGACACCCACGTCGAACTGACGTACGGGCGCACGGGCGTGGAGTGGCTGTCGTACGCCCTGACCGCGCTGGGCGTGGTGGGTCTGGTGCTGCTCGTGCGGGCCGGCGCCTACCGCTTCCACCCCCGGGATCGCCACGCGACACCAGATCGCCACGCGACACCAGAATCGGGGCCGTGACCGGGAGGATCCGGCGTTTCGTCCTGGTGGCGCTGGTGCCCACGCTGGTGGACGTCGGGTTGCTCGTGCTGTTCCGGCAGGCGCTGGGCTGGATCCTGGTGGCGGCCGACCTGGCGGCCATCGCCGCGGCCAGCGCGTTGTCGTATGTGCTGCATCGGCTTGTCACCTTCCGGAGCGACCCCTATGTCCGCTGGGTCGAGGTCCCGACCGCGTTCATCGGCGTGGCGGCCCTGGCCGCGCTCGTGGACGTGGCGGTGCTGCGCGCGCTGTTCGCCGGCACCGGCTTCTCGTCGACGGCGGCGCTGATCGAGGCCAAGGTCGTGGCCCTGGTGGCCGCCGGGGCCGTGCGGCTCGTCGGGTACCGCTGGGTCCTCGTCGCCGAACTGACCTCCGCGCGGCGGGCCCGCTGGCCGAGGCCGGAGCCGCCCGGCGACCTTCGCCTCAGCGTGGTGGTGCCGGCCTACGGCGAGGCCGATCGCATCGGGGAGACCGTCCGCCGGCTGGCGGAGGCGCTGGACGACATCCGGCGGTCGGGGGGGTACGAGGTGATCGTCGTCGACGACGGGTCGGCGGACGCGACCGGGGACGTCGCCCTGGCGGCCGGTGCCGACCAGGTCGTGGTCCAGCCCCACAACCGCGGCAAGGGCGCGGCCGTGCGGACCGGCGTGCTGGCCGCCCGCGGCCGGACCATCGCCTTCACCGACGCCGACCTGGCGTACGCCCCCGACCAGCTCCGTCGCGTCCTCGCCGCCGTGGAGGACGGCTGGGACGTGGCCATCGGGGACCGGCGCCATCCCGACAGCCGCATCCTGGCACCGCCCTCGCCGCTGCGAGCCCTGGGCAGCCGCGTCATCAACTGGCTCGGCTACGTGGTGCTCCTCGGCAGCTATCGCGACACGCAGAGCGGGCTCAAGGCGTTCCGCTCCGACGTGGCCCGCTTCGTGTTCCGCCGCGCCCGGGTCGACGGGTTCGCCTTCGACATCGAGGTGTTGCACCTCGTCGAGCGCCACCAGCTGTCCCTGGTGGAGGTGCCGGTGGAGGTGGTCAACACGCGACGTTCGACGGTGCGGGAGGGCCGCGACGCCGGGCGCCTCCTGATGGACCTGACGCGGATCCGCCGCTGGTCGGCGGAGGGGAAGTATGAATCGCACGGCGACGCACCACCGACGCTCGAGGCGCCGCTGGGGGAGCCCAGCCGCGCCGTCCCGTCGGACTAGCTTGGCTCAGCGCATGGCCGATCTGGACAGCATCTTCAAGGCCTACGACGTCCGGGGGGTCGTCCCCGACCAGATCGACGCCGCACTCTGCGAACAGATCGGCGCCGCGTTCGGCCGCTTCGTGCTCGACCATGGCGACGGGCGCAAACCCGGCCGGGTCCTCGTGGCCCGCGACATGCGCACGAGTGGCCTCGAGCTGGCGGGCGCCTTTGCCGAGGGAGTCCAGCACCAGGGCCTCGACGTGGTCGACCTGGGCCTGGCGTCGACCGATCTCGTGTACTTCGCCGCCGGGTCGCTCGATGCCCCCGGGGCGATGTTCACGGCGTCGCACAACCCGGCCCAGTACAACGGCATCAAGCTGTGCCTCGCGGGTGCCCGGCCGATCGGACAGGACACGGGCCTGGCCGAGATCAAGCGGTTGGTCGCCTCCGGCGTGGCCGCAGCGCCCACCGAGGCGGGGCGCATCGAGGCCCTCGACCTCCTGGACGACTTCGCACGGCACGTGCGGTCGTTCGTCGACCTGAGCGCCCTGCGGCCCCTGAAGGTCGTGGCCGACACGGCCAACGGGATGGGGGGCCTCGTCGTTCCCAAGGTGTTCCAGGGCCTGCCGTTCGAGCTCGACCTGCTGTACCCGGAGCTCGACGGCACCTTCCCGCACCACCCGGCCGATCCCATCCAGCCCGAGAACCTGCGCGACCTCCAGGCGCGCGTGCGAGCCACGGGCGCCGACGTGGGCCTGGCATTCGACGGCGATGCCGACCGGGTGTTCCTGGTCGACGACGAGGCCGAGCCGCTGTCGGGATCGACCACGACGTCGATCGTGGCCATGGGCATCCTCGAGCGCGAGCCGCGCGCCACGATCCTGTACAACCTCATCTGCTCCAAGGCCGTGCCGGAGGTCATACGCGAGCATGGCGGCACGCCGGTGCGGACGCGTGTCGGCCACTCGTTCATCAAGCAGGTCATGGCCGAGACCGGCGCGGCCTTCGGCGGCGAGCACTCCGCGCACTACTACTTCCGGGACAACTTCCGGGCCGACTCCGGGAGCATCGCCGCGCTCGTCGTCCTCGAGCGGATCTGCAAGGCGGGCGTCGCCCTGTCCCAGCTGCGCCGGCCGTTCGACCGCTACGCGGCGTCGGGCGAGATCAACACGTCCGTCGCCGACCCTGCGGCGGTCATCGACCGGGTAGCTGCCGCCTATCCAGGGGCGGCCCAGGACCGCGTGGACGGTCTCACCGTCGACCTCGGCGACTGGTGGTTCAACCTGCGGCCGTCGAACACCGAGCCACTCCTGCGGCTCAACCTCGAAGCTCCCACACGTTCCGACGTCGACACCCACGTCGCCGAGGTGCGGGACCTGATCAAAAAAGGATGACCCGATGGCACTCGACCCCCAGCTCCTCGAGATCCTGGCCTGTCCCGAGGACAAGGGCCCGCTGCTCTACTTCGCCGACGAGGACGCGCTCTACAACCCCCGCCTGAAGCGGCGCTACGCCATCCGCGAGGACATTCCGATCATGCTGATCGACGAGGCCGAGACCGTCGACGACAGCGAACACGAGCGGCTGATCGCCAAGGCGGATGCCGAGGGCATCAAGCCCACGTTCGAGGCCTAACCGTGGGCCTGCTGGACGGCGACGTCCTCGACTCGCTGGACATGTTCGGCCTCGCCCGGGCGTTCCCGGAGCAGGTGGCGGCCAGCGTGGGTGCGGCGGCGTCGGTGGCCGGCCTGCCCCCCGGCGACCAGATCGACAACGTGATCGTGCTGGGCATGGGTGGCAGCGGGCTCGCCGGCGACGTCGTGACGGCCATCGGCGGCCCGTTCGTGCCGGTGCCGATGCTGGTCTCCAAGGGCTATGCGCCCCCGTCGTTCGTCGGCCCCGGCACCCTGTGCTTCGCCGTGTCGTTCTCCGGTGAGACCGAGGAGACGATCGAGGCGGCGCAGGCGGCCGCCGCCGCCGGGGCCCGGATGGTGGTGGTCTCGGTGGGCGGGCAACTGGGCGAGCTGGCCCCGGCCTGGCAGGCGCCCCACATCCCGCTGCCCGACGACATCCCGATGCCCCGGGCGGGGCTGGGCGCCCTGACGGTCCCGATGCTGCTGGTGCTGGAGCAGGTGGGGCTGTTTCCGGGTGCCACCTCGTGGATCGACGCCGCGGTGTCTCGCCTGCGAGTCCGGCGTGACGCGCTGGTCTCGGGGGATCTGGCGCCGCGGATCGCCCGGAAGATCGGCCGGACGGTGCCGCTCGTCTTCGGTGCCGGTCCCATGGGCAGCGTGGCGGCCTGGCGATGGAAGGCCCAGGTCAACGAGAACGCCAAGGCACCGGCCTTCGCGGCGTCGATTCCCGAGCTGTGCCACAACGAGATCTGCGGCTGGGGCCAGCACGGCGACGTGAGCCGCCAGGTGTTCACGCTGGTGGAGCTGCGCCACGACGAGGAGCATCCCCAGGAGTTGCGGCGCTTCGAGATGGTGCGGGAGATCATGGCCGAGGTCGTGCACGACGTCGTCGAGGTGCGGGCGGTGGGGGAGGGACCGCTGGCCCAACTGTTCGACCTCACACTGGTGGGCGACTTCGTGTCGCTGCACATGGCCGCCCAGGAGGGCATAGACCCGGGCCCCGTGCCGGCTCTCGACGACATGAAGCGGGCGCTCGGGGGCTAGTGGCGGCCGGTTAGTTTGATGTGATGAGCAGCGGGACCCGCATCGCCTACCGGACGTGTCCGCTGTGCGAGGCGGGCTGCGGCTTGGAGATCGCCCTGCACCGCACGAACGGATCGGAGCGGGTCGGTCGCATCCGCGGCGACCGCGACGACGTCTTCAGCCACGGCTTCATCTGCCCGAAGGGCTCGACGCTGCGGCAGCTCCACGAGGATCCGGACTGGCTGCGCGGGCCGCTGGTCAAGCGGGACGGCCGGTTCGAGCCGGCGAGCTGGGACGAGGCGTTCACCGAGGTCGAGCGCCGCCTGCTGCCGATCGTCGAGCGGTGCGGCCGCGACGCCGTCGGCGTCTACGTCGGCAACCCCAACGCCCACTCGCTGGCGGCCATGATCTTCCTGCGGCCGCTCATCCGGGCCCTGGGCACCACCAACGTCTTCTCCGCCAGCACGGTCGACCAGCGACCCAAGGAGGTCTCCGCGGGCCTGATGTTCGGGGGCGCGCTCACGGTGCCAGTGCCCGACGTCGACCGCACGGACTTCCTGTTGATGCTGGGCGCCAACCCCTACGCCTCCAACGGCAGCCTGGCGACCGCCCCCGACTGGCCGGGGCGCATCGAGGCGCTGCTCGAACGGGGTGGGCGGTTGGTCGTCGTCGATCCCCGCCGGACCCAGACGGCCGAGGTGGCGAGCCGACACCTCGCCATCCGGCCCGGCACCGATCCCCTCCTGCTCATGGCGCTCGTCAACGTGCTGGCCGCCGACGAGCTGATCGCGCTCGGCCGCCTCGAGCCCTATGTCACCGGGGTCGACCGGGTCGTCGGGCTTGCCGAGCCCTTCACCCCGGAGGCGGTGGCGCCCGCGACGGGGCTGGACCCGGAGGTGATCCGCGGGCTGGCGCACGAACTGGCGGCCGCACCATCGGCCTGCGTCTACGGGCGCATCGGCACGACCACGGCCGAGTTCGGCACGCTGACGTCGTGGTTGGTGGACGTGCTCAACGTGCTGACCGCCAACCTCGACCGCCCCGGCGGTGCCATGTTCGCCACCGCCGCGGCCGGCGCCGCCAACACCCGGGGCGCGCCGCGCTACGGCCGGGGGATCAAGCTGCACCGCCGGCGCAGCCGGGTCCGCGGCCTCGGCGAGACGATGGGCGAGCTGCCCGCCGCCTGCCTGGCCGAGGAGATCGACACGCCCGGCGAGGGTCAGATCCGCGCCATGGTGGTCGTGGGCGGCAACCCGGTGCTGTCCACCCCCAACGCCGGGCGGTTGGACGCCGCCCTGGCGGGGCTGGAGTTCATGGTGGCGGTCGATCCCTACGTCAACGAGACCACCCGTCACGCCGACGTGATCCTGCCCGTGCCCACGGCGCTGCAGCGGCCCCACTACGACCTCGCCCTGCTGCAGGTGGCGGTGCGAAACGTGGCCAACTACAGCCCGGCGGTGCTGCCACTGGACGAGGGTCAGCCCGACGAGTGGCACGTGCTCGCATGGCTCGCGTTGGTGGTGCAGGGTTTCGGCGCCGACGCCGACCCGGCGATGGTGGACGACCTGGTGCTCCGGACGCTGGTCGAGGGCGCCGTCGGCGACGAGACCAGCCCCGTGGCCGGGCGCGACGTCGACGATCTCGTTGCCCTGCTGGGCGAGCGGACGGGTCCGGCCCGGATAGTCGATTTCATGTTGCGCACCGGCCCCTACGGCGACGGCTTCGGCGCCAGGTCGGCTGGGCTCACCCTCGACGTCCTCCTGGACCATCCCCATGGTGTCGACCTCGGTGCGCTCGAGCCGCGCCTGCCCGACGTGCTCCGCACGCCCTCCGGCATGGTGGAGCTCGCACCCGAGCCGCTGGTCGCCGACGTCGACCGCCTGCGGGCGGCCATGGCCCGGCCGGTCGATGGCCTGCGGCTCATCGGTCGGCGAGATCTGCGGTCCAACAACTCGTGGATGCACAACGTGGAGGTCCTAGTGAAGGGTCGGCCCCGCTGCACGCTCCAGGTCCATCCTGACGATGCCTCGCGCCTGGGGTTGGTCGACGGCGAGCCGGCGTCGGTCAGCTCGCGGGCGGGCACCGTCACCATCCCGGCCGAGGTGACCGATGCGATCCGCCCGGGCGTGGTCAGCATCCCCCACGGCTGGGGCCACGACATGCCCGGCGTCGAGCTGTCGGTGGCCCGGCGCTACGCCGGTGTCAACAGCAACCTGTTGTCGGACGAGGATTTGGTCGACCCGGTGTCCGGCAACGCCGTGCTGAATGGAATCCCGGTCGAGGTGGCGCCGGCCGGCTAATCTCGAACGGTACACCGGTGTACTGAACGTCCGGAGGGGACCATCGATGAGCCGCAAGTTGCTGGGGGCGGTGGGCGTCGTCATCGCGGTGCTGGTTGCGGGCCTCGCCGGCTCGGGGACCGCCGACGCCCACGGGAATCGGCGAGGGCCGCGGCCCGTGATCTTCGTCCATGGCGGGTCGGGGTCGGGAGCCCAGTTCGACACCCAGGCGCTGCGGCTGACCAGCAACGGCTATCCCGCCGACCGGATCGCCGTCCACGAGTACGACTCCACGTTCGGCACCAACACCATGGAGCAGGTCTGGGCCGGGCTCGACGCGCTCATCGCCGAGCTGCTGAGTGAGACCGGCGCCGACGGGGTCGACCTGCTGGGGCACTCTCTGGGCACCACGGTGTCGCAGGGGTACCTCACCAGCTCGCCCGAGCGTGCCGCCAGCGTGGCGCACTACGTCAACATCGACGGCCGGACCGCGGCGTCGCCGCCGGGTGGCGTCGACACGCTCGCGGTGTGGGGCGAGGGTGACCAGACCCGCCAGATCGTCGGGGCGCAGAACTACTACGCGCCCGACCAGTCGCACGTCCAGGTGGCGACCTCCGCCGAGACCTTCGCCCAGATCTACAGGTTCTTCACCGGCCACCAGCCCGAGACGACCGACGTCGTTCCCGAGCGGGGACGGATCCGGTTGTCCGGCGAGGCCAACGTGTTCCCCCAGAACCAGGGGGCCGACGGCTTCACCCTCCGGATCTTCGAGATCGACCGCCGCACCGGCCGGCGCGAGCACCGGCTCCCGGACGCCACCTTCGCGATCGGCCCCGACGGCGCCTGGGGCCCGTTCAAGGCGCACGCCGGCGAGCGCTACGAGTTCGCGCTGGCCCGCACCGACGGCTCGGTCCACCACCTCTACTTCCAGCCGTTCCTCCGCAGCGACCACCTGGTCCGCCTGCTGACGTCCCGGCCGGGCGAGGGCCTCGACCTGCTGCGGGAGCCCAGCGCCACCTCCGCCGGCTTCGGCGTCATCCGCTACAAGGAGATGTGGGGTGACCAGGGCGCCAACAACGACACCCTCGAGATCGACGGGGTGAACGTCCTCAACCCGGCGACCGCCCCCCGGACCAAGCGGGTCAACGCGATGTTCGTGGGCGACGACAACCTCGACGGCGTGACCGACCTCAGCGCTCCGGTGCAGCCCTGGTTCTCGCTGCCGTTCATCTCGGCGGTCGACCTGGTGGTGCCGGCGACGATCCCGCCGGACGACACCGTCCGGATCGAGATGGTGGCGCGCGCCGGAGACGGCGAAGAAGAGGTGGTCAACATCCCGAATTGGGCGACGTCCGAGAACGTCGTGACGATCACGTTCCGCGACTTCCAGCAGTAGGGCGGCACCCCCGAGGCGCTAGACGACCTCGACGACCCGGCCGGAGTCGAGGACCACCACCCTGTCGGCGCGCTCGAGGACCTGGGCGCGGTGGCTGACCAGCAGCGCGGTGGTGAAGCCGCCGTCGCCGACGCGCTCCCAGAGGCGTGCCTCGGTCTCGACGTCGAGCGCGCTCGACAGGTCGTCGACGACCAGCAGCTGTGGGGAGCGGACGAGGGCGCGGGCGGCGCCGGCGCGCTGGATCTGGCCACCCGACAGGCGCAAACCCCGTGGCCCGATCACGGTGCCCGTGCCGTCGGGCATGCGGGCCAGGTCCTCGTCCATGCACGTCAGCCACAGCGCGCGCTCGAGCCCCTCACCGGAGGCACCGAGCAGGATCGTGCTGCCCAGCGGCTCGCTGAACAGGCGGGGGACCTGCGGCAGGTAGGCAGCACGAGGCGGCACCAGCACCGTGGATGGGTCGTCCACGGGCCGGCCGTTCCAGCGGATGGTCCCGGCATCGGCGCCCACCAGGCCGAGCACGGCCCGGAGCAGCGTCGACTTGCCCGATCCCACGGGGCCGGTGACCACCACCAGTTCGCCGTGGCTGACCACGAGGTCGATGCCGCAGATGCCCCGTCCGGAGACCGGGTGGCGGACCGTGAGGCCCTCGACCGCCAGTTCCTCGAACGGGCCCGAGCCGACCGCACCGGCGTCGATCTCGCGGTGCGCGGCGGCGAACGGTGGGGGACCGTGACGAAGGTGCGTGCGGGTCGGTGACACCACGGCGCGTCGGTCGGGCACCGGCAGCAGCTCGGCGAGCCGGTCGATCGACACGTCCGCCTGGCGCTGGTAGACGAGGTACCGGCCGACCCACTTGGGCAGCTCGGCGATCACCGTGGCGTAGGCGGCGAACAGCCCGAGGTCGCCGACGCTGAGGTCGCCGCCCCGGAACGCACCCGCCACGGCGACCAGCACGACGCCGACCGCCACCTCGCCGGTCCCGTACCCGAGCGAGCGCACCAGCTCTGAGCCGACCTGGTCGCGACGTGACACCTGTGCCCGCTCGGCGTTCAGGCGCGCGAAGCGGTCCTCGATCGCCGGCCCGGCATTACCGGCCTGCACGGCCAGGACGCCGCCGAAAGTGTCGCCGATGAAGCCGGTCACGCGCGCCGTTGCCTCGCGTGCGGCCCGGCGCCAGCGCCGCAGCGGGGGACCGAGCCACGTGGTGGCGCTGGCGGCGATGACGATGGGGACGACGACCGCGACGGCCGCGAGGGGGTCGATGGCGATCAGGACCGCCACGGCGATGGTCGATGACACCACGGCCCCCGACAGATCGAGCCAGACGTCGAGCACCATCGCCAGGTCCTCGACGTCGTCGCGGAACCGGCTCACCGCCTCCCCCGGCGAGCCCGGGAGCCGGCCCGCCGCCGGGCCCGGCGCCGCCACCAGCGACCGCAGCAGGTTCACCCGCGGGACCGTCTGCCAGCCGACCCAACAGCCGTGCCACTGCACGGCGATGAGAATCAGCCAGGTCCAGCGGACCACCTCGATGCCCACTAAGACCGCCAGGAGGCCCCAGGGGACGGTGAGGCCACCGGCGGGGGCGTCGGCGACACGGTCCAGCACGACCTTGACCAGCAGGCCGGTCAGCAGGGGCGTCGTGAAGAAGGTGACCCACCCGAACCACGTGAGCGCGTACGCCACGGGCTCGTGGCGGGCGAGCCGCCACGCCACCCGGGTGGTCGAGGCGACCCTGCGGGGGCGCGCCGTCATGCGGTCGCCTCTTCGGGTTCGCCCACCAAGAGCCCGTGCTCGGCGGTCCGCAGCAGGCGGGCGTAGCGGCTGCCGAGATCGGCGGCAAGGCGATGGCGGTCGCCGTGCTCGACCAGCCGCCCGTTCTCGAGCACCGCGATCTCGTCCACCTCGGCCAGGGTCTCCAACCGGTGGGCGATGACCACGGCGGTCCGACCCTGGAGCAGCCGGTGGGTGGCGGCGGCGATGCGTGCCTCGGTGAACGGGTCCAGCCGGCTCGAGGCCTCGTCGAGCACCAGGATGTCCGGGTCGGCCAGGAAGGCACGGGCGAAGGCGACGAGCTGTCCCTCGCCCGCCGAGAGGCCCTGTCCACCCTCGAGGACCGTGTCCAGCCCGTCGGGCAGCGACGCCACCCAGGCGCCGAGCCCGATGTGGCCGAGCAGCTCGCGCAGGTCGGCGTCGCCGGCGTCGTGCGTACCGAACAGCGTGAGGTTGTCGCGCAGCGGCGCACGGAACAGGTCGACGTCCTGCGTGACGATGGCGATCCGCCGCCGCAGCGCAGCCACCCGGAGGTCGCGCACGTTGACGCCGCCGACCCGCACGGCGCCGCCCTGGACGTCCCAGAGGCGCAGCAACAGCCGGGCGAACGTGGTCTTGCCGCTGCCGGTCCTGCCGATGACGCCGAGGTGCCGACCCTCCGCGAGGTGAAGGTCGACGGCCTCGAGCGCCGTGGTGGCGCCGCCGTCGTACGCGAATGTCACGTCGTCGAAGTCGACCGCGAGCCCGCGGCCCCCGCCCCGGCCGCTTGCCGGGAGCGCGGTGCCGTCGAGCGGGCCGTCGGTGATGCGGGGCTCGGTAGCCAGGAGGCTCGACGCCCGGCGGGCCCCGGCCATGGCCTTCTGGAACTCCTTGAGCTGCTCGGCTATGCGCTGCAGCGGCTGGCGCAGCATGTCGGCGTAGCGGTAGAGGCTGAGCACCGCCCCGACCGTGATGACCCCCCGCTGCTGGAGCAGGATGCCGGCGAGCAGCGTGCCGGCGGTGCCGGCGGCGAACACCATGGCGGCGGCGGCGTGGGCGCTGTCACCGCGCAGCGACGCACGGCGGGCCGCCCGCCATGAGTGGGCGCTGTGGTGGTGCAGGCGGTGCACGGCGTACGCGCCGGCCCCGTTGGCCCGCAGGTCCTCGAGGCCGCCGAGCCGCTCCTCGAGGTCGCCGTAGAGCTCGGCGTTGACCTGACGCTCCGCCTCGCGGGCGCTCACGGCCGCCAGCCGCAGCCGGATCATGACGGCGGCCCCCGCGCATGCCGTCACCCCCAGGATCAGGCCCGACCACGGGTCGATCACGGTGGCGACGATGATCATGCCCGCGATCAGCGCCACGTTCCCGGCGATCTCGATGGCAATGCCGGAGAAGAACACGACCATGGCTTCGACGTCACCGTCGATGCGCTCGATGAGCTGTCCCGGGCTGTGGCGCCCGTGCCAGGCCTGTTCCAGCCGCAGCGCGTGGGCGGCCAGGCGCCCGCGCAGCCGGTTGCCGGCCCGCCACGACAACCGCACGGATCCCCACACGACGCCGAGGCCGAGGGCCTCGCTGACCAGCGCCACCGCCACGTACGCGATTGCCAGGCGGACCAGCGTGTCGGCCGACGCCCCGGCCAGCGCGTCGTCGGCGAAGCGCCCGAGCAGCAACGGCAGGCTGAGCCGCAGGACCATGGACGCGCCGAGGACGGCGAGAACGCCCGCCAAGGGCCTCGCCTCGGAACGCAACGTGGCGGCGAGCAGGCGCGCCGCACCACGGGAGGACTGCGGCATGGGGATCCGACGCTACGTTCCGGGGTGACCGGGCCCCGAGCGAATTTCGACCGGCGCCCGCGCCCGCCGACCCCCACCCCCCCAACCCCGAACTTGCCGCAGATAGCGACGCTATGACCCCGTTTTCTGCGGCAAGTTCGGGGTGGGTATCGCCGCCCGCCAGCCGCGGCGCTAGCCTCGACGTGACCTCGGGCTGAGATGGGTGGTGCTGCTGCACCCAGCCCGGTGACGCACAGCCGGCGGATCCGCCGGCGTGGATACGACGTCATCAGGGAGAGAACCCATGTCCACCCTTTCCGAGGGCGACTTCAAGGTCGCCGACCTGTCCCTCGCGAGCTGGGGCCGCAAGGAGATCGAGCTCGCCGAGGTCGAGATGCCCGGCCTCATGGCCCTGCGTGCCGAGTTCGCCGACAGTCAACCCCTGGCCGGCGCCCGCATCATGGGGTCGCTGCACATGACCATCCAAACGGCGGTGCTGATCGAGACGCTCACCACGCTGGGCGCCGACGTGCGCTGGGTGTCGTGCAACATCTTCTCCACGCAGGACCACGCCGCCGCGGCTGCGGTCGTCGGCCCCGACGGCACCCCCGACGCACCGCGCGGCGTACCGGTCTACGCCTGGAAGGGCGAGAGCCTCGAGGAGTACTGGTGGTGCACCGAGCAGGCCCTGCGCTGGCCGGCAACGGGAGCGGGGACGACAACGGGCCCCAACATGATCCTGGATGACGGCGGCGACGCCACCCTGCTGGTGCACAAGGGGGTCGAGTACGAGAAGGCCGGGACCGTCCCCGACGCCACCGAGGCCGATCCCGAGGAATGGCACGTCATCGTCGACCTGTTGAAGCGGTCGCTGGCCACCGACCCCGGGCGCTGGACCGGCATCGCCGGGGGCATCAAGGGCGTCACCGAGGAGACCACCACCGGCGTCCACCGCCTGTACCAGATGCACCAGGCCGGCCAGCTGCTGTTCCCGGCCATCAACGTCAACGACTCGGTCACCAAGTCGAAGTTCGACAACCTCTACGGCGTCCGCCACAGCCTCGTCGACGGCATCAACCGCGCCACTGACGTGATGCTCGGCGGCAAGGTCGCGGTCGTATGCGGCTACGGCGAGGTCGGCAAGGGCTCGGCCCAGTCCCTGCGCGGGCAGGGCTGCCGCGTGGTCATCACCGAGGTCGACCCAATCTGCGCGCTGCAGGCGGCCATGGAGGGGTTCGAGGTCACCACGCTGGAGCGGGTGATCGACACCGCCGACATCTTCATCACCGCCAGCGGCAACAAGGGGATCATCTCCGCCGAGCACATGGCCCGGATGAAGCACAACGCCGTCGTCGGCAACATCGGCCACTTCGACAACGAGATCGACATGGCCGGCCTGGCCCGGCTGAGCGACGTGCGCAAGGTCGAGATCAAGCCCCAGGTGCACGAGTTCGTGTTCCCCGACGGGCACTCGATCATCGTCCTGGCCGAGGGCCGGCTGCTGAACCTGGGCTGCGCCACCGGCCACCCGAGCTTCGTGATGTCGATGAGCTTCACCAACCAGGTGCTGGCCCAGATCGAGCTGTTCGGCAAGAACGACAACTACCCGCTGGGCGTCTACGTCCTGCCCAAGCAGCTCGATGAGAAGGTGGCCCGCCTCCACCTGAATGCACTCGGGGTCAAGCTGACGCAGCTCACGCAGGATCAGGCCGACTACATCGGGGTCCCGGTCGAGGGGCCCTACAAGGCCGACCACTACCGCTACTGATCCCCGCGCTCCCTTCGGCGGCACCGCTCGGCCACCATGGTGGGCATGGGATCGCTCACCATGGTGGCGCGCGACGTGGTGGACGTCGCCGCCGACAACGGCCGGTGGATGACCTGGAACCTGATCCTGGCCGCAATCCCGGCGGCACTGGCGGTGGCCGTGTTCCGGCACCGCGGCCCGCGGGGCGCGCTGTGGTGGACGGGCGCAGGGCTGTGCGTGCTGTTCCTGCCCAATGCGCCCTACGTGGTCACCGACCTCGTCCACCTGCGAGACGACGTGCTGCGGGCCGGCAGCGACCTGACGGTGATCACCGCGGTGCTGCCCATGTACGCGGCGTTCATCACCGCGGGGTTCCTGGCGTACGGCCTGGCGGTGGGGGAGATGGGCCGCTACCTCGGCCGGATCGGGCTCGCGCACTGGCGGGGTCCCGCCGAGGTGGTCACCCACGCCCTGTGCGCCGTGGGCGTGGTGCTCGGGCGGGTGGCGCGGCTCAACAGCTGGGAGCCGGTGACCGAGCCGCACGGCACCGCCGAACGCATCGTGCTCACCCTGTCGTGGCAGGGTGCGCCGCTCGCGGTCCTGGTCACGTTCGCGGTGATCTGGGTCTGCCATGGCGCCACGCGGGCCCTGGTGCGCCACGGGATCGCTGCCGCCGGGACCGCCGCCGCCACGGTCCGCCGGATGTCCTGAGGAGAACGGCGGGGCCCTGAGTGTCAGTGGTCGTGCGTACGTTCCCGGTGTGATCCTCGCGGCCCTGCTGCCCGTCCGCTGCCCCGTGTGCGGCACCAGCGGGTGCGCGCCCTGCGGCCGCTGCATCGCTCGCATGCGGCCGGCCCCGCCGGGCCCGGTCCCGGCGGCGCTCGACCTGTGCCGTTCGCTGCTCGCCTACGAGGGAGCCGGGCGGGAGCTCGTGGCCCGCATCAAGTACCGCAACGACCGCGCCGCCCTGGCGTGGTTGGCCGGCGGGATGGCGGCGTTGGTGGAACCGCCCGCCGGCGCGGTCGTCACCTGGGCGCCGACCAGCGCGCGCCGGCGCCGTCGGCGGGGCTTCGATCAGGCCCAGCTCCTCGCCGCCGCCGTGTCCCAGCGCTGGCACGTGCCGTGCCGCCGGCTGCTCGACCGGGCAACGGGACCCGCCCAGACCGGCCTGGCCCTGGACGCCCGCCGCCAGGGACCCTCCTTCGAACCGGCACCGGCGCCGCGGTCAGGGCAGGTGCCTGGGCCCGGGGGGCGGGGGGAGCGCCTGTCCGTACCCGTGATCGTCGTCGATGACGTGGTGACGACCGGCTCGACGCTCACCGCCGCCGCCTGGGCCCTGCGGGCCACGGGGGCGCCCTGGGTCGGGGCGCTGACCGCCGCCCGAACCCCCCGGACCATGGCGGCGTGGGGCGTCCCGACCCCGGACCTACCCCTATCCGTACCGGCCGCACCACCCGACGTGGAAAGTTTGCTCAAGTTCCGAGGCCAACCGGCCGATGTCCAACAGTGATGCAGGTGTCGCGCCGGGAGGCCGCACGGGCGCTCATGATTCTGAGCCGCACCCAGCGGCGCACCTCGTCGCGCCGTCGCCGCCGGCTGCGGCCCCATCGGGGTGGCGCACCCGGCACGGTCGATCGCGCGATCAGCTGCGGCACGACGGTCGACCACGGCACGATCGAGTCCATCCACCGGCACCTGCTCGACGATCGGAACTGGATCAGGATCGAATGGGTCCAGGCGGCCCAGGCCCGCTTGGAGGCGGGTGACGAGCCGTCGGCCGACGTCGTGGCCGAGATGATGATGCGTCGGGCCATCTGTGACCGCTTGAGCTGAGCTCGGCATGCAGACCTACCTGGTTGTCGCCCATCGCACGCTGATCGGTGAGCACCTGCTCGACCACGTCCGCTCGATCGGCGAGGCGGCGGGGGAAGGGCATGTTCGGTTCTACCTGGTGGTGCCCGTCACGCACCCCCGCGACCATTCGTGGACCGAGGGCGAGGTCGAGGGTGTGGCCCGGGCCCGCCTCGACGAGGGGATCGAGGCGTTCCGCAAGCTGGGGGTCGAGGCCACCGGCGAGGTGGGCGACGCCAACCCCGTGTACGCGGTCTCGACGGCACTCCGCAACCGGCCGTTCGGCAACGACGAGTGGGACGGGATCATCGTCTCCACCCTGCCGCCGGGCGTCTCCCACTGGCTCGGCCTCGACGTCGTCAGCCGCATCAAGCGTGAGTTCGACATCCCGCTCACCCACCTGGTGGCCCCCAAGGTCCAGGCCGACGCCTGACCGCGGGCCGCTCCGGGCCCACCGTTAGACTCGTAGCCCACATGGGTGTACTCGATCGATTCCTCCGCGTCGGCGAGGGCAAGAAGGTCAAGGCCCTGCAGTCGCTGGTGCCCGACATCTCCGCGCTCGAGCCCGAGCTGGAGCGGCTCTCCGACGAGCAGCTCCAGGCCAAGACGGGCGAGTTCCGCCAGAGGCTCGACCAGGGTGCGGGCCTCGACGACCTGCTGATCGAAGCCTTCGCCGTCGTCCGCGAGGGGGGCAAGCGGGTCCTCGGCCAGCGACACTTCGACGTGCAGCTCATGGGTGGCGCCGCCCTCCACTTCGGCTGGATCGCCGAGATGAAGACGGGCGAGGGCAAGACGCTCGTGTCGACCCTGCCCGCCTACCTCAACGGGCTGTCGGGCCGGGGCATGCACCTGGTCACCGTCAACGACTACCTGGCCACCCGCGACGCCCAGTGGATGGGCCGGCTGCACCGCTGGCTGGGCCTGTCCGTCGGCCTGATCGTCCCCGGCGAGAGCGATCCCGACCGCAAGCGGAGCCAGTACGCCGCCGACATCACCTACGGGACCAACAACGAGTTCGGCTTCGACTACCTGCGCGACAACATGGCGCCCTCGCGGGCCCGGCAGGTGCAGCGGGGACACGTCTATGCGATCGTCGACGAGGTCGACTCGATCCTCGTCGACGAGGCCCGCACTCCCCTGATCATCTCCGGCCGGGTGGCCGACGCCGCGCAGCTCTACTACAAGTTCGCATCGATCGTGCGGGGCCTGAGGCCCGAGACCCACTACGAGGTCGACGAGGAGAAGCGGACCGTTTCCCCGACCGAGGAGGGCATCGAGCGGGTCGAGCGCGAGCTCGGCATCGAGAACCTGTACGACGGCGTCGCCCAGAACCTGGTGCACCAGCTCCAGGCGGCCCTGCGGGCCAAGGAGCTGTTCAAGCGCGACAAGGACTACGTGGTCGTCGGCGGCGAGGTGAAGATCGTCGACGAGTTCACCGGCCGCATCCTCGAGGGGCGGCGCTGGTCCGAGGGCCTCCACCAGGCGGTCGAGGCCAAGGAGGGCGTGAGGATCAAGGAGGAGAACCAGACCCTCGCCACGGTCACGCTCCAGAACTACTTCCGCATGTACGAGAAGCTGGCGGGCATGACCGGCACGGCGCAGAGCGACGCCGCCGAGCTGGCCGCCACGTACGAGCTGCAGGTGGTGCCCATCCCCACCAACGAGCCGGTGATACGCGTGGACCAGGGCGACCTGATCTACAAGTCCGAGGAAGCCAAGTTCGAAGCGGTCGCCGGGGACATCGCCGAGCGCTACGAGACCGGGCAACCGGTCCTGGTGGGCACCATCTCGGTGGAGAAGTCGGAGCGGCTGTCGCGGCTGCTCGACAAGCAGGGCATTCCCCACCAGGTGCTCAACGCCAAGCCCGACCGGGCGTTCCGTGAGGCCGAGATCGTCGCCCAGGCCGGCAGTCTCCATGCCGTCACCGTGGCCACCAACATGGCCGGCCGCGGTGTCGACATCATCCTCGGTGGGAACCCCGAGGGCCTGGCCAAGCGTGACATGCGGGCCGACGAGCTCGATCCCGACGCCGACGAGAACCGCCCCCGGCTCGACGAGCTCATCGCCCGCCACGAGGCCGAGACCAAGCCCGAGGGCGACAAGGTCCGCGAGCTGGGCGGTCTCTACGTGCTCGGCACCGAGCGCCACGACTCCCGCCGGATCGACAACCAGCTCCGCGGCCGCTCGGGGCGGCAGGGCGATCCCGGGGAGAGCCGCTTCTACCTGAGCCTGGAAGACGACCTGATGCGCCTGTTCGCGACCGGCGCCGTCAACTGGGTGATGGCCAAGACCCTGCCGGACGACGTGCCGCTCGAGGCCAAGATGGTGACCAAGGCGATCGAGCGGGCGCAGACCACCGTCGAGCAGCGCAACGCCGAGATCCGCAAGAACGTCCTCAAGTACGACGAGGTCATGAACGAGCAGCGCAAGGTGATCTACGCGCTGCGCGACCAGGTCCTCGACCAGTCCGACCTGCGCGACAAGCTCGTCGACGAGGCCCTGCCCGACGCCGTCAGCACGCTGGTCGAGGGCCACTGCGTCAGCGAGTACGCCGAGGAGTGGGACCTCGAGGGGCTGCAGGCCGAGGCGCGCACGTTCTGGCCGTCCACGCTGTCCGTCGAGCAGCTGCAGCAGGCGTCCTCCACCAACGAGCTCTACGAGATGCTGATGGACGAGGCGCTGGCCCACTTCGAGCGACGCGAGGCCGAGCTCACCCCCGAGGTCATGCGCCAGGTCGAGCGCCAGGTGATGTTGCGGGTCATCGACCAGCGCTGGCGGGCCCACCTCCACGAGATGGACTACCTGCGCGAGGGCATCAACCTGCGGGCCATGGGGCAGAAGGATCCGCTCGTCGAGTGGCAGCGCGACGGCTTCGACATGTTCGGTCAGATGATGCACGGCATCTGGCAGGACTTCATCCGCTACGTGATGCACGTGCAGGTGCAGGTCAACCGGCCGGCCGCGGGAGCCCCGGCCGCCGCCGAGGCCCCGAGCGAGCCCGCGACCGTGGGTGCGGGCAACGGCGATGCGGACGCCGGGGTGCGCGGCCTGCAGTACTCGTCGCCCGCCGATCCGTCCAGCACCGGCGGGGCCGCCAGCATCGCGGCCGCGGCGCGGGCCCAGCCGGCGGCCGCTGAGGCCGCCGAGCCGGCGCCAGCGGGCGATGGCGGCGACGGGCGGCGAGACCGCCCGCAGCCCACGGCGGTGGCGGCGAACACGCCGCTGGTGAAGTCGGAGTGGGACAAGACGCCACGCAACGCTCCCTGCCCCTGCGGGTCGGGCAAGAAGTTCAAGCAGTGCCACGGCCGGTGACCCTGCCTCGCTGGGGCGCCTCCACCCGGTCCGCCGGCATGCGTCCTACCCTTGTCACGAGCCATGAGGGATCTCACCGACGAGTTGAAGGGATTGCGGGCCCGGGTCGACGAGGCGGCCGGGTACCTCAGGGTTGACGAGCTGAGGGCTCGCCAGCCCCAGCTCGAGGCCGAGGCCTCGCGACCCGACCTCTGGGACGATCCCGACAACGCGCGACGGGTGACGTCGGAGCTGGCGGCCGTCAACGACGACCTGGCGGCGTTCGAGTCGTTGCGCGGCCGGCTCGACGACGGCGACACGCTCTACGAGCTGGCCCGCGACGAGGGCGACGACGGCGCGCTCGCCGAGGTGGAGCAGTCCCTGGCCGCCATCGACGCCGACTTGCGGCGGGTCGAGCTGCAGTCGATGTTCTCCGGCGGGCACGACACGCGGGACGCCCTGGTGACCATCCAGGCGGGGGAGGGCGGTGTCGATGCCCAGGACTGGGCCGAGATGCTGCTGCGGATGATCACCCGCTGGGCCGAGCGACGGGGCTTCGGCGTGGAGGTCGACGAGTTCACGCCCGGGTCCGAGGCCGGCATCTCCTCGGCCGAGCTGATCGTGAAGGGGCGCTACGCCTACGGCTACCTCCAGGCCGAAAGGGGTGTGCACCGCCTCGTGCGCATCAGCCCGTTCAACGCGCAGGGCAAGCGCCAGACCGCGTTCGCCGCCGTGCAGGTGGTGCCGATGCTCGGCGAGGGGGACTCGTCGATCGAGATTGACGAGAAGGACATCAAGATGGACGTGTTCCGGGCCTCGGGCGCCGGGGGCCAGCACGTCAACAAGACGTCATCGGCGGTGCGGCTGACGCACATACCGACCGGCATCGTCGTGTCCTGCCAGGTCGAGCGCAGCCAGTTCCAGAACCGCGACCGGGCCATGGCCATGCTGCGGGCCAAGCTGGCCGACCTCGAGCGGCAGCGGCGGGAGGCCGAGCTCGACGAGATCCGTGGCGACCAGCAGCGGGTGGGCTTCGGCAGCCAGATCCGGAGCTACGTCCTGCAGCCGTACCAGATGGTCAAGGACCTACGGTCCGAGCACGAGACGGGGAACGTGGCCGGCGTGCTGGATGGCGATCTCGACCCGTTCATGGAGGCGTACCTCCAGTGGCGGCGCAGCGCGGGAGCGGCCGCCTAGGGATGCCTGCCCACCGCAATTGCTCGGGTGTACGTTTCGTCCGTAACCTGATCGCAATCCCTGGGGTCGCCAATCTTCGATGGGGCTGAGGCGCGCGCTGCGGGCGAGGATCATGATCACGTTCGAGAACGTCAGCAAGATCTACAAGGGCGGCGTCGAGGCCCTGCACAACGCCTCGGCCACCATCGAGAAGGGCGAGTTCGTCTTCCTCGTGGGACCCTCCGGGTCGGGCAAGTCGACGATGCTGAGCCTCATCAACCGTGAGGTCACAGCCGACCGGGGCCGGATCTTCGTGGCGGGCAAGGACATCGCCCGCCTCTCTTCGTGGCGGGTGCCCTACCTGCGCCGCAACATCGGCTGCATCTTCCAGGACTACAAGCTCCTGGCGAACAAGACCGTCTACGAGAACGTGGCCTTTGCGCTCGAGGTCATCGGCCGGCCACGACACGTCGTGAAGACCCAGGTTCCGGCGATCCTCGAGCTGGTCGGCCTTGAGACCAAGGCCGGCAACTTCCCCCACCAGCTCTCGGGTGGCGAGCAACAGCGGGTGTCGGTCGCCCGGGCGTTCGTCAACCGGCCGCTGATCCTGCTGGCCGACGAGCCCACCGGCAACCTCGACCCCGGCACGTCGGTCGGCATCATGCGCCTGCTCGACCGCATCAACCGCACGGGCACGACCGTGGTCATGGCCACGCACGACCGCTCGATCGTCGACACGATGCAGCGCCGCGTCATCGAGCTCGACGAGGGCATGGTCGTCCGCGACCAGCTCCGAGGCGTCTACCAGTGAAGTTCGACTACATCCTGCGCGAGACGGCGATCAACCTGCGCCGCAACATCACGCTGACGCTCGCCGCCATCGTCACGGTCGCGGTGTCGCTGTCGCTGTTCGGCTCGACGCTCCTGCTGCGCCAGGGTGTCGAGAACCAGTCGGCGCGGTGGCAGGATGGCGTCCAGGTGCTCGTCTTCCTGCAGCGCACCATCACCGACGAGCAGCGAGCCGCGCTGGAGGAGTCGATCGAGAGCAATCCCGAGGTTGCCAGCTACCGTTTCGTCGACGTCGAGGAGAGCAACGAGGAGGCGCGCCGGCTGTTCCGCGGGAACGCCGCGATGCTCCAGCGCCTCGACGCCGACCCCGAGATGATCCCGCCCTCCTTCCGGCTCGTTCCCGAGATCACGGAGGCGGGCGCCGTCGAGAGCCTGCGCCGTCAGTACGAGGGCCAGCCGGGCGTGCAGGCGGCGACCGGCGAGACCGAGGGGGTGAAGACGGTCCGGGGCGTGTCCGACTTCTCGCAGCGGGCGATGCTGGCGATCGCGGTCGGCCTGCTCGTGGCGGCGTTGATGCTCATCCTCAACGCGATCCGCATGGCCACGTTCGCCCGCCGGCGCGAGATCGAGGTCATGAAGCTCGTCGGGGCCACCAACTGGTTCATCCGCGTCCCCTTCATGCTGGAGGGCATCATCCAGGGCCTGGTGGGCGGCCTGCTGGCGCTGGGGGCGGTGTGGGCCCTCGACAACGCCATGCAGGACGCATCCCGCAACCCCGACTACGACGACATCCTCGGCGGCTTCGTGGCGTCCACCGGCCAGTTCACGTGGACGGCGATCGTCGTGGTCGTGTTGGGCATCGCCATCGGCGCCGCCGGATCGGGATGGGCACTCAGCCGTTTCCTGAAGGTCTGAGGGTCGATTGCGCGGATCACTCGCGTCTCGCGCGGCGGTTGATGGCTGAGTCCGAGCAGCCGGCGGAATCGACCCTCACCCTAGAGGTCCACCCGGTCACCCCCGATCGCTGGGACGACCTGACGGACCTGGCGGGGGAGCGGGGCTTCACCAGCGGCTGCTGGTGCATGTGGTGGCGCGTGACCTCGAAGGAGTTCGACGAGCGCCACGGCGCCGGCCTGCGCGGGGACCTCCACCGGCTCGTGGCCGCGGGGACCGAGCCGGGGCTGCTGGCGTACGTCGACGGCGTGCCCGCGGGCTGGGTGGCGGTCGCCCCTCGCGACGAGTACCCGCGCCTCGACCGTTCGCCGAAGCTGCGACGCCTCGACGACCGGCCGGTGTGGTCGATCACCTGCTTCACCATCGATCGCCGGCACCGCCGCCGGGGCGTGGCGGCGGGGCTTCTGGATGCCGCCGTCGACTTCGCCAGGCAACGCGGTGCCGAGGTGGTGGAGGCGTATCCGATCGACACCGCCGGCGGGAAGCGGTCGAGCGCCGACCTGTACACGGGCACGCTGGCGATGTTTCGACGGGCGGGCTTCGAGGAGGTCGCCCGGCGCGGCGGGCGCCCCATCGTGCGCCGCACCCTGGCCGTCAGCCGACGCTGACCGGCAGGGCGTCGAGTCCCCGCAGGACCACCCGCCCGTTCCAGGCCGGCCGATCGGCCGCCAGCTCCATGCTCGGGAAGCGCCGCACCAGCGCGGGGATGGCCTCGGCGCCCTCGAGCCGGGCCAGGGCGGCGCCGAGGCAGTGGTGGATCCCGCTGCCAAACGACAGGTGGGTGTTCGCGCCCTCTCGCCCGAGGTCGAGGTCGTCGGCGGTCGGGCCCCATTTGCCCTCGTCGTGGTTGGCCGAGCCCAGGAGCGTGAGGATCATCTCGCCCGCGTCCACCGTCTCGCCGCCCACCTCGATCTCGGTCATGGCGATGCGGCGGGATAGCTGGACGGGGCTGTCGTAGCGCAGGAGCTCCTCGACCGCCGCGGCATCGAGGGCGGGATCGGCGGCCAGCCGCTCGAACTGGTCGCGGTGGCGCAGCAGCGCCAGCGTGCCGTTGCCGATGAGGTTGACGGTGGTCTCGTGGCCGGCGAGGTAGAGCAGGATGACCTGGATCTGGAGCTCGTCGGCGGTCATGCGGTCGCCGTCCTCTTCGGCAGCGATCATCGCGCTCAGCAGATCGTCCGCCGGATGTCGGCGCTTCCACTCGATCGCGTCGTCGACGTGGCGAACCATGTTGTCGGCGGCGTCGACGACCGTCCGGGCGGTGTCGTCGTCGAGGTAGGGCTCGAGCGACAGCGTCATCGTGTGCGACCAGCCGCGGAGCTCGTCGCGGTTGCCCTCGGGCATGCCCAGCAGCTCGCTGATCACCATGAACGGCAGCGGGAAGGCATAGCGGGCGATCAGGTCGACGGGGTCGGCCGTGGCGCCCGCGGCGGCCACGTCGTCGAGGAGCCCGGACACGAGCTCGCGCACCCGCTCCCGGAGCTGCTCGACCCGGCGCACGGTGAACGCGCTGGACACCAGCCGGCGCAGGCGGGTGTGGTCGGGTGGGTCGAGGCCCAGGATCGAACGCCGCTCGTCGCGACCGGCCATGCGCTCGGCGATGTCCTCGGGCGGTTGGTAACGGAAGACGTTGGTGGCGTTGCGGTCGTCGACGCTGGTGCCCGCCAGCCGGAGGAGCCAGAAGCAGTCGTCGTAGTGCGAGAGCAGCAGCGTCCCGAACACCGTGCGCTCGGCACGTCCCTGGGCGCGGATGCTGGCGTACTGGTCGTAGGGATTGTCGGCGAATCCGGGCTCGAAGGGGTTGAAGGTCGCGGTCGCCACGCCGCCAGGTTTTCGCACTTATGGTGCAAAAGCAAGGGTCCTCCGGGAAACCTGCCGCGGGATCGGTGGCCCCAGCAACCGATCCCGCGGCAGGTTTTCGTGATGCGCCACCCGCCGCCCCGCGACCTCGCCCTCCTCGGGCTGGCGGTGGCGGCCGTGTCGACTGCGGCACCGCTGGTGCGGATCGCCGACGCCCCCACGCTGGCCATCGCCTTCTGGCGGAACGCGCTGGCCCTGCCGGTGCTGGCACTGCTCGTCTGGCTCCACGTTCGCGGCGCCCGCCAGGGCGGCGCCCCCGTCTTGGACCGGCGGGAGCGGCGGCTGTCGATCGTCGCCGGGTTGTTCCTCGGCGCCCACTTCGCCACCTGGATACCCAGCCTGTCGTTCACCTCGGTGGCGTCGTCGGTGGCGCTGGTGTCCACGCAGCCCGTGTGGGCGGCGCTGATCGCCCGAGGCCGGGGCGAGCACGTGCCGGCGCGTGCCTGGTGGGGGATCGGCAGCGCCGTGGCCGGTGCCGTCCTGCTGAGCGGCGTCGACCTGTCGGTCGACCCGCGGGCGGTGCTCGGCGACCTGCTGGCGCTGATCGGGGGCGTCCTGGCGGCCGCGTACGTGACCGTCGGGGCCGAGGTGCGGCGCACGCTGCCGACCAGCGTGTACGCATTCGTGTGTTACGGGGTCGCAGCCGGGGCGCTGCTGGTGGTGTGCGTCGTCGGCCGCCAGCCACTGGCCGGCAGCGGCTACGACGCCACCACGTGGCTGGCGCTGCTCGCCATGGTGGCCGGACCGCAGCTGCTCGGCCACACGGTGGTCAACCGCGTGCTGGGCACGACGAGCCCGACGTTGGTGTCGGTCGCGATCCTGTTCGAGATCGTGGGATCGGCGCTCCTGGCCTGGGTCGCGTTCGATGAGGTGCCGCCGGTGTCGGCCATCCCGGCGGCGATCCTCATCGGCGCGGGCGTCGTGCTCGTGGTCCGCTCCGGCGCCAAGGAGCCGGCGCTGGCGGGGGCCCCGGCCCTCGAATGAGGCCCGTCCGGGGCGGCCTTCGGCTCAGAGGGCGAGCCCGGCCGAGCAGTCGAGGGCCACCCGGCGGTCGACGGCAGCGCTTCCTGACAGGAGCACGTCACCGCCGGACACGATGCCCGGACCCAGAGTCGCGGGGTCGAGCCGAACCCCGTGGTGGCCCAGCTCCCGCCGGTCGAGCTCGAGGACGACGTCATCGCCGACCGCGATCTCGACCACCTCGACCCAGGGGGCCAGCTGGTTGTCGGCCGCCAGCGCCGCCTCCACCAGCGCGGACGGTCCGGGCGGGTCCCCGCGCCCGACCGACAGCCGTGCGACGTCTGGGTCGTCGATGGGGTTGTCGGCGGTGTAGGCCACGGACCACGCCCGTCCCTGGTGCCCCGACAGGCACGATCGCAAGGCCCGCAGCTCGGCGCTGACCACGTCGTCACGCACGCCATCCACGGCGGGCCGCAACGGTGCCGGAGCCCACGCCAGTCCGTCGTGGCCGGTCAGGATGCCCCGCGAGGTCCGAGGCCCGACCGCCACCACCGCCACCGCCAGCGCCAGGGCCCCGGCGGCGAGGGCCACGACACCCGTGTCCGGCCACGACGCGGTGGCCCGGCGCAGCCACGTCGCTCGTCGGATGCGGGTCTCACCCACGCCGGCCAGCATCATCAGGCACAGCACCGCCGCCAGCACCCGGAGGCCGGTCTGCCAAGCCGCCAGCCGTGCGGCCACCATCACCCCGTCGGTGCCGTGCTCGAAGAACCAGACGGCCGCCGCCACCGCCGCAGGCAGCACGAAGGCGGCGAGGATGGTCTTGGCGGTGATCACGGGCAGCCGCGCCAGCGCGCTGGGTCGCAGCAGCCGGGCCAGGCGTCGGGCCGCCCGTCCGGGAAGGGCCGCGATCCCGAGGGCGACCGACCCGCGCCGGCTCGCCACGGAGCGGACCGCCCCGGCGAGGATGCACACCCCGGTGATGGCAAGGAGCCATGGCCAGGGGGCGATCAGCGCGCCGCTGGCGCCGGCGAGCGCCAGCACGTCGGACAGGCGGCGCTCTGCGGTTCCCGCCAGGCCTCGCCGCCCGCCGTCGGCGGCCGCGTCGTCGACCGGGCGCCGAGGGGGCACGTCGTGGTGGCGGCGGCGCCGTTGCCGAGCCAGTGGACGATGTGGCGGCGAATCGGGGCGGGCGGCGGCTGGCCCGTCCTCGGGGGCATCGACGGCGCCGTCGAGGAGCCCTGCGGCCTCGGCGGCTCTGGGCTCTGCGATCTCGGGATGTGCCACCCGGGCCTCCACCAGGGGCTCTGCCGCCTCTGGCTCCGCGGCGGGGGCCTCCACCGCCTGTGCGTCGAGCGCCCGGGTGTCGATGACGTCGCCCGCAGGGCGCTGCCGGACACGCATGGGCGCGACGGGCCGGGCGGCCGGAACGAACCGGTCCTGGCGGTGCAGGGCGGTGAACGTGCGCACGAGCTCGCGTTCGTCGCCGTTGGCAGGCGCGGAAGTCACGGGACCCTCGCCTGCCTCACCCCGGGATCCCACGACGCCCTCCTAGCGCTCGACATCCCAACACCGTCGCACCTGCCCGGCGAGCGGCGAGGGGCGCCTGCAACGCCGCCGCCGAGGCACATTGTGGCCTACCCGGCCCCCCGCTGCTGCTAGACGCGGCGAGGCATCGAGTCGGGCCTATCGCCGAGCCAGGGCGTCCGGTGCATCAGCGAAGCCGGCGGGCGGCGTCGAGCGCACTCGAGCCCTCGGCCAGCAGGCGAACGGCCCGGGCCAGCTCGGGCGCAGCGGAGCCGTCGGGCTGGACGGGCCCGACGGCCCGAAGCGCCGGCTGGTCCGCTTCGATCACGTGGCGACCGGTCCCATCTCGTGCTGTGGACACGACCACGTGCGCTTCGAGATCCAGCAGCGGCAGGCCCAGCAGGCGGGCACGGACGCGCCCGTCGATCACCCTGTCCCCCCGGTGCACGACCGGGAGCCGCTCGGTGCGCCGGCCGCGGCGCCGCATCAGGTCTGCTTCTGCCGTTTCGCCGACACGCTCGAGCTGGCGGCAACCAGGGCGGCGACGCTGCTCAGCGCGCCCGCGGCCCTTACCAGCGCACGCCAGGACGGCATCATGCGGCCCGCTGCCGCGACCATCCGGTCCTTCCTGCTCCTACGGCGAAACAACATGGGTATGACCTCCGTCTCGGGGTGCGTTCGTCAACGGGACGACGCTGCCTTCTTGCTTGCCTTGGCCGCCCCTGATGGGCGGCCGGCCTTCCGACGCGAGGAGCGTCCGGCGGACCGGGGTCGGGACGGCCGGGCCCGCCGCGGTGACGACGCGGCGCCGTCGCCGGCCGTCGACGCAACCTGGCCGGCCTCGACGGCCAGCCGCTCGGCCTCACGTCCGGCCTCGGCGGCTGCGGCCAGGGCCGCCTGCGACGCCTCGTCGGCCAGCTGCTTGGCCCGGTTGAGCGCCTCGGTCGCCTCCGCGACCGCGTGCTGGGCGCGTTCGCTGGCCTGCTCGGCCTCCTGCTGCGCCTGCTGGGCGTCGGCGTCTGCCGCGGCGCGGGCCTCGGCCGCGACCTTGTCCGCTTGCTGCCCCGTCCGCTGGCGCTCCTGCGCGATCCGTTCGTCGGCCCGACGTCGAGCCTGCTTGACCTGCTCGTCGGCGGCCCGCTGGGCCTCCTTCACCCGCTCGTCGCCCTCACGTCGCACGGCTGCGACCTCGCCGTCGGCTACGGCTCGGATCTCGTCGACCTGACGAGCCGCCTGAGACTTGGCCTCGCGCTCCGCCTCCCTCGCCCGTTGGCGGGCGGCCTGCGTGGTGCGCTTGGCGTCGTCGGCGGCCCGCTTCGCGTTCTCTGCCTCGGTCAATGCCCGCTCCTCGGCTCCGCGGGCCTCCTCCGACGCGCTGCGGGCGTCGCTGAGCAGGGCCTCGACCGAGTCGTTGCGCGATCCGACGTGCGGCACCGCGTCGACCACCGACCGGCCGGCGTGGGAGATGGCACCGCCAACCGCGCTGCCGGCATCGCCCACCGCATCGGTGGCGCGACTCAGGGCGCCCGACGACGATCGCCGCGCCCGGCCGGCCACCCAGGCTGCGTTTGCCGGCATGTCCCGTAGGCCGATCGCGGCCCGCCTCGTCAACCACGCGACGCGGTGTTGCTTGGTCATGGCTGCCTCCGAGGGTCGGCGTCGGGCACGCGCGCGGGGCTACCCCAGGTGGTGGCGACCTAAACGCTGACCGTGGGTTCCCGTCACCCAGCCGTCAGCCCTACGGCTGCAGCACGACCTTGATGGTCTGATCCTGCTTGGCCTGGAAGTTCGCGTAGGCCTTGGGCGCGTCGTCGAGCGGCAGCCGGTGGGTGACGAAGTCGCCGAGCCCGAACGCGTCCTCGTCACGTTCGAGCAGCGGCAGGATCTGGGGAACCCAGCGCTTGACGTGGGCTTGGCCCATCCGGATCTGGATGCCCTTGTCGAAGAGGTCGAGCATCGGCAGCGGGTCGGCCGCGCCGCCGTAGACGCCGATGATCGACAGCGTTCCGCCTCGCCGCACGGCGTCGATGGCGGTGCGCAGCGCCGCCAGGCGATCCATCCCAGCCCGTCGAGCCAGCGGCTCGCTCATCGCCCGGGGCAACGCAATGGCGGCCCGCTGCATGGCGGCCGCCAGGGGCGCGCCGTGGGCCTCCATCCCGACCGCGTCCACGACGCTGTCCGGTCCCCGACCCTCCGTGAGGGCGCGAAGGGCGTCGGCCGGGTCCCCCGAGCCGGCGGCGTCGATCGTCTCGGCGCCATGGCGCTCGGCCATGGCGAGGCGCTCGGGCACGAGGTCGACGCCGAACACCCGCCCGACGCCGAGGTGTGGCGCCACCCGGACTGCCATCTGGCCAATGGGGCCCAGCCCGAGCACCGCCAGCGATCCGCCCGGGGGGACGTCGGCAAGGGCGACCCCCTGCCAGGCCGTCGGGAGCACGTCGGACAAGAACAGGAAGCGCTCGTCGGGAGGGCCCTCCGGCACCTTGACCGGCCCGAACTCTGCCTGCGGCACCCGCAGCAGCTCGGCCTGTGCGCCAGGCACGTGACCGTAGAGCTTGGTGTAGCCGAACAAGGCCGCGCCCTTGCCGTGCTCACGCACCTGGGTCGTCTCGCACTGGGCGTAGAGCTGCCGATCGCACATGAGGCACGAACCGCACGAGATGTTGAACGGGATCACGACCCGGTCCCCGGGGACCACGTGACGCACCTCAGGACCCACCTCCACCACGCGGCCCATCGGTTCGTGGCCGAGGATGTCTCCCGGCTCCATGAACATGGCCAGAGGCCGGTACAGGTGCAGATCGGAGCCGCAGATGGCGGTCGAGCTGATCTCGACGATGGCATCCGTCGGCTCCTCGATCCGCGCGTCGGGCACGTTCTCGACGCGCACATCCTCGACGCCCTGCCACGTGACTGCCCTCATCCCGACTCTCCTCGGTCCCACGCCGGCTACCCATCCGGCCGCACGAGAAACGTCGCGGCGGCAACGGCGTGGCGACCGCATAGGAGACGTTTGGCCCACCGGCCGGTGGGAAGCGAGGCCGTGCTCACACGGACGCTCGGGACGACGAGGAGGGCGATATGAGCTACCAAGACCGTCCGACATCCAGCGAGCCTGCGCGGGACGAGCCGCCGCGCACGGCTCAGCCGGAGCATGAGAAGAGCCAGGCGCCGGCCTCGGCCGGGAACCGGGCGCGGGAAGCCGCGTCGACCGGCAGGGAACAGGCCGGGGAGGTCGCGTCGACCGCGGGCGAGCAGGCTCGACGGGTCGCTTCGACCACTCAGGACGAAGCCAGGCAAGTGGTGCGCGGCGCCAACGAGCAGGCGCGCCGGTTGGCGGGGGATGCCCGCGACGAGCTCCGCAGCCAGGCCAACGCGCAGGTCGACCGGCTTGCGCAGGGGTTGAACGACGTCAGCCGCCAGCTGCGGTCGATGGGAGAGAAGGGCGAGCCCGGGGCGGTCCGCGACATGGCCCAAGAGGCCGCGGCGCGCACGCAACAGATCTCCGAGCGGCTCCGCGGCGGTGGGATCGACGACGTCCTGTCCCAGCTGCGCGACGCAGGCCGCAATCGGCCGGGCCTCTTCCTCCTCGGCGCCTTCGGGGCGGGGCTCGCCGCCGGTCGCGTGGTACGCAACCTCGCGCAAGAGGCGGCCGGCAACGGGTCGTCCGACGTCTCGGCCGCGATCGGCGACGGGGCGCCGAATCGCTCGATCGAGGCCGGGCACCAGGGTTCACCGGCCACTGGGGCCAGCCCTGGCAGGGGACAGCGATGAGCGCCGACGAGTCCATCCGCTCGACCACGCGGCTCGAGCGGCCCGACGACCCCTCGCAGCCGATCGCACCCGATCAGTCGCTCGGCGAGTTGCTGGGTCGCGTGTCCCGCGACTTCTCGGAGCTGGTGTCGACACAGGTCGAACTGGCCAAGGTCGAGCTCAAAGAGGAAATCGCGGCCGCCGGGCGAGGGGCCGGCATCCTGACCGGTGGGGCGTTCTGCGCGTACCTGGCGGTTTTGCTGTTGTCGTTCGCGGCGGCCTGGGGGCTCTCCGAGGTCCTGCCCGAGGGCGTGGCGTTCCTCATCGTGGGAGCGGTGTACGCCGTGGCCGCCGCCGTGCTGCTCCCCAAGGGCAAGGACAGGTTGAGCCGGATTCGACCGGTCCCTGAGAGGACCGCGGAAAGCGTCAAGGAGGACGTGCAGTGGGCACGAGAGCAGATGAGCTGAAGTCGGACCTGGAGCGCCAGCGCGAGGCGCTCGGCGAGGACCTCGAGGCGGTCGGCGACCGTGTGAGCCCGGGTCGCGCCGTGGAACGTCGCCGGGCCGCGCTCCGCCAGGGGTTTGGCCGCCTTCGTGACCGGGTGATGGGAACCGCCGACAACGCCCGCGGCGGCATGTCGGACGCCGCCGGCACCGCGAGCCAGAAGGCGGGTGAGGCGACGGAAGCGGTCAAGGATCGACTTGCCGCCGCCCCCCAGGCCGTCGGCTCCGCGACCGAGGGCAACCCGTTCGCGGCCGGCTTGATCGCCTTCGGCGCCGGCCTGCTGACCGCCAGCCTGGTCCCGCCCACCCGGCGCGAGCGCCAAGCCGCCGAGCAGCTGAAGCCGATGCTCGACGAGGTCAAGGACGAGGCGAAGACGATGGCCCAGGAGGCCGGTGAGCACCTACGCCCCCAGGCCGAGGACGCCGTGGCCCAGGTGAAGGATCGGGCAGCGAGCGCGGCGGAGACCGTGAGGGACGAGGCTGGCAGCGCCTCCGAGCAGGTCAAGTCCGATGCCAGCGGGGCGGCGGACGAGGTCAAGGGCGCGGCCAAGGGCCCGTCGAGCTGATCAGGCGCGGGCCGCGCGGCCAAGGGCCCGTCGAGCTGATCAGGCGCGGGCTTCGCGGTTGGGCCGCGTCGACGACCCGGGGGAGTCACCGAGGGTATCGGCCGCGTGCGCCTCACGGCGACCCATGGCCTCGGGTCGGCCGGTGGTGGTGTCCCGGGCGGTCTGTCGCTCCAGCTCGGCGTTGAGCTCCGCGCCGGCGACGGCCGCGTAGGCGCTGATGTACAGCCACAGCATCATCACCACCACGGCGCCGAGCGCGCCGTACGTCTCGTTGTACCGACCGAAGTTGGCGGAATAGATCGAGAACCCGACCGACGCCGCCAACCAGACCACCGTGGCGAACACGGCGCCGATCGACACCCAGTTCCAACGGGGCTCGTCTCGGTTGGGCGCGTACCGATAGATGACGGCCAGCCCGCACATCGCCGCAACCGCGAGCAGCGGCCATCGGACGACGAGCAGCGTGGTCCTGAGCACGCTGCTCGAGCCTTCTTCGGAGAGGGAGTTGGGGGCCACGATCAGGGCGTACAGCGCGACCAACAGCGCCACCACGGCCCCGACGGTCAGGATCAGCGACAGCCCGCGGAGGCGGATGAAGCCGCGCGTCTCGTCCTCGCCGTAGGCACGGTTGACGGCCGCGATGAGGTGCTTCATGCCGCTGGACGCCGACCACAGCGCCACGACCAGTCCGGCGAGGGCACCGAGGCGAAGGCCCTGCGGGGAGCTTTCCACGACCGACGAGAGCTGCGACTGGACCAGGTCCCGGACCTCAGTGGGTGCTGCCGCGAGGACGTCGTCGACGTTGCGCTGGATGTCGGCGGGGTCGGCGACCAGCCCGTACAGCGACACGAGGGCTACGAGAGCGGGTACCAGTGCCAGGAGCGCGAAGAACGCAACCCCAGCCGCGAGCAGCGGGACGTCGTCCCGCTTGATCTCTCGTTTGACGCGGAGCGCGACGTCCCGCCATCCCCGGACCGGGATGGCGGACGGGCGATCGGCCAACCGTCCTCGCTCGGGATCCATCCGCACGTCGACTTCTTCTCGATGAGCAGTCACGGGCGGCAGCTACCCGTGGGACGGACCCCCAAGCCTGCCATCGGTCTGGTCAGGGCGACAGCCGCTGGCCGTCGCGCCGGATGCGCAGCCAGCGGTAGCCGTAGCGTTCGAGCGTCAACGACAGCCGAGGCCCGTCGAAGGCGTGCTCGGGAGACCCGTCGAGCAGGTCATCGGCCCCCACCGCATCCTCGAGGTCATCGAGCACCAGGTCGAAGCGGCAGGGGTCGGCACCGAAGTTGTGCACGGCCACGACGGTGGAACCGTTCCAGTCGCACCGGTGGGCCAAAACCGCCGGTTGGTCGTTGGCAACGACCGACCACGTGCCGAGCCCGAGCTCGGGGGTCTCTCGTCGGCGGCGGATCAACCGTTCGAACCAGTTGAGCAACGACCCGGGCTCCCGCCGCTGGGCGGCGACGTTGACGGCGAGCGGCCGGTACTCGCCCCCCGTGACGGGCCGGGGAAACCGCTTGGCATCGGCGGTCGAGAACCCGGCCCCCGGCTCGTCCGACCACTGCATGGGGGTGCGCACCGACAGGCGGTCCTTGATGTCGAGGTTCTCGCCCATGCCGATCTCTTCGCCGTAGAACAGCACGGGTGTACCGGGAAGCGAGAACAGCAGGCTGTAGGCCATGCGGATGCGTTGCTGGTCACCGCCGAGCATGGGCGGCAACCGGCGACGCAGCCCGCGGCCGTAGAGCTGCATCCCGGGATCGGGACCGAAGGCGTCGAAAACCTCCTGCCGCTCGTCGTCGCTGAGCTGGTCGAGGGTGAGCTCGTCGTGGTTGCGCAGGAACGTCGCCCACTGCGAGTCGAACGGCACCGGGGGCAGGTCGGCCAATGCCCGCTCCACCGGCGTCGCGTCCTGACGTGCGAGCGCCAGGTAGATCCGTTGCATGACGGAGAAGTTGAAGACCAGGTTGAGCTCGTCACCGTCCTCGTCGCCGAAGAACGCCCGCTGCCCCTTGGGCGGCAGGTTGACCTCGCCGAGCAGGATGGCCTCGCCATGGCGGCGCTCGACGAAGGACCGGAGGTCCTTGAGGTAGCGGTGGGGGTCGATCGAGGGGGCGCCATCGATGCCGTCGAGCTCGATGAGGAACGGCACGGCGTCGACCCGGAAGCCGCTGACCCCCAGCTGCAGCCAGAACCCGACGATGCGGGCGATCTCCTCGCGCACCGCCGGGTTGGCGATGTTGAGGTCGGGCTGGTGCTCGTAGAAGCGGTGCAGGTAGTACTGCCGCGCCCTACGGTCGAAGGTCCACACGCCGCCCTGATCACCGGGGAAGGTCTCGGTGATGTCCGGGTCCTCGGGTCGTTCCTCCGCCCACACGTACCAGTCGCGGTAGGGCGAGTTCGGGTCGGAGCGAGACGCCTGGAACCACGGGTGCTGGTCGGACGTGTGGTTAACCACCAGGTCGACGATGACCCGCATGCCCCGGTCGCGGGCGGTCCGCACGACCTCGACGAACTCGCCCAGCGTGCCCAATCGAGGATCGACGCCGTAGAAGTCGCTGACGTCGTAGCCATCGTCCTGGTCGGGTGTCGGGTAGAAGGGCATGAGCCACAGCGTGGACACGCCGATTCCCGCCAGATAATCGATTCGATCGATCAGCCCGGCGAGGTCGCCCATGCCGTCGCCGTCCTTGTCGAGGAACGTCTGTGCGTCGAGGCAGTACACGACCCCGTTCTTCCACCACTGGTCGCTGGTGAAGGCGATGCTCATCGCTGCGAGACCTCCGGCAGCACCTCGGCGCCGTAAACGTCGATGAACCCCTGCTGGTCGCGGGGAACCTGATGGACGAAGAGCTCGTCGACACCGCAGTCGAGGGTCTCGTGCAGCCAGGCGACGTGCTGCTTGGCGTCGGACGACACGAGGACGCTTCTGGCGACGTCTTCAGGTCGCACGTGGATCGCGGCTGCCTCGAACTGGGCCACGGTCTCCAGGTCGGCCATCAGCACCGAGTCGAACACATTCGTGCGCCATTGCTCGTGCGCTCCGGCCAGCGCCTCGTCGTCCGTGCGGGCCCACGCCACCTTGATCTGGACGCGGATCGGCTTGCCCTCGCCGCCTCCGCTGCGGAAGGCATCGACCATGCGCCGCAGCTGGTCCGGGGGTGCATGCACCGTGATGAGGCCATCCGCCCACCCCCCGCACCACGCGGCCGTCTCTTCGCTCAGCGCCGCCCCGATGAGCGGTGGCGGGCGACTGGGGAGCGTCCAGAGCTGGGCCCGGTCGACCCGCACGTGGCCGTCGATGCTCACCTCGTCGCCCCGCAGTAGGCCCCGTATCACGTCCACGCACTCGGCCAAGCGAGCGTTGCGCTCTGCCTTGGGCGGCCACGGGTCGCCCGTGACGTGCTCGTTCGACGCCTCACCCGAACCGAGGGCAACCCACAAGCGGTCGGGATGCATCTCCGCCAGCGTGGCGATGGCTTGGGCGATGATCACCGGGTGGTAGCGCTGGCCCGGGGCGTTGACCACACCGAACGGCAGCGGCACCGCCTCCATGGCGGCGCCGAGCCACGACCACGCGAATCCCGACTCGCCCTGATCGCGACTCCACGGCGTCACGTGATCCGACGACGAAACGGCCCCGAAGCCGGCCTCGGCGGCGGCCCGCGCTGCGGCCAGCAGGGCGCTCGGAGGGTGTTGCTCGTGTGAGGCGTGGTAGCCGACAACCGTCATCCCCGAAGACATGCCCGCGTCGCCCCCCGGCTACACGTTGCCCTGAGGCAGTCACCCGATCGACGGGGCGGCTCACCGGTCGGGGTTGACGGCGTCCTTCACCTTGTCCTTGGCCTTGCCGACGTTGTCCTTGATCGCCCCACCCGCCCTGTCGACCTTGCCTTCGTTCTTGAGGTCGTCATCGTCTGTGAGATCGCCGGCGGCTTCCTTGGCTCGGCCCTTCATCTCGTCGAACTTGCCCTCGCCCATGAGGTCCTCCTGGCTCGGTTGGTGCCCTTGTCTTCCCCTGGCTGAGTTCGCACCAACCGATTTCATCCCGGCTTACGGCTCGTCCCACGTTGTTGACGGCCGACCGTCCCTGATCCGCTCCGCCCGGAGAGCCACGATGTGGGCCATGCGTCGGTTCATCCGCGACCGCAGCCTCTCCCTCGTGGCCATCGGGGCCTTCCTGGTCATCTGGCTGGTGGGCCAGGCGTGGGCCGGGCACCGCGCCTTCAATGACGAGCAGCGCGCCCGCGGCGAACCGACTGTCAGCTTCGGCGAGTACCTCACGCGTGCCGACTTCGGCGAGGCGACGTTCGAGAACTGGGAGTCGGAGTTCCTGCAGATGGGCGTGTACGTGCTGCTGACCGCCTGGCTCGTCCAGAAGGGATCGGCCGAGTCCAAGCCCTCGGGGGGCGATCCCAGGCTCGACGCAGATCCGCGGGAGCACCGCGACGACCCGGACGCGCCCTGGCCCGTGCGCCGCGGCGGTTGGGTGCTCCGCATCTACGAGCAGTCACTCAGCATCGCGATGCTCACGCTGTTCGTGCTGGCCTTCGCCGGCCACCTCGTCACTGGCGCACGGGCGTTCAACGCCGAGCAGGTCGCGCAAGGCGAACCAACGGTCTCGACGCTCGGCTACCTGTTCAGATCACACTTCTGGTTCGAGTCGCTGCAGAACTGGCAGTCCGAGTTCCTCGCGGTGGGCAGCCTCGTGGTGTTCAGCGTGTACCTCCGGCAAAGGGGTTCGCCCGAGTCGAAGCCGGTCCACGCCCCCCACGCCTCCACGGGCGCCGACTGAACCCCATTCAGGCGCTGGCAGCGATCCGAGAGGCCAACAGCTGCTTGCCCTGCTCGGCTCCCTTGCGACTCTCGGTCTGCGCACGCCGGAAGAACTCGGCGAGCTCCTGGTCGCCTTCACGGTCGGCGTCCTTGATGTAGGTCTCGAGACGAAGCGCGTTGCTGAGGCACGCCTCGGTGAACCAGATGATGTTGTAGTCCTTGTCCTTGGTGCCTGTGACCTGTCCGGTCTCGGTGTCAGCCATGCTGCCTCCTTCAGTTGCACAAACCGGTACCCCGAACACGAGGCGCCATACGCCTACGAGCGCCACGAGGAGTCGTCACCTTCTCGTGGCGAGCGAGGCTCGCGGGCGGCCGCCTCGTGCAGAACCGACATGCGAAGCCGGGCCACCGGCTCTACGTCGACGACCAGGGGCTCGTTGTCGGGGCCACGTCCGGCGATCGCCCTACGGGCACCCAAGCCAGGTTGTCGGGCTGATCGTCGGCCAGATGGGCATACGCACGGACCTGAAGTGGTTCGTGTGCCGCCTACCCGCCCCTCCGCTTGCAATCGTGCCGAGGACGATCAGTGCGCCCGTCGGTTGGGCGTCGGTCGGTCCCGGGTAGGTGCGACGATGTGACGACGGAGGGGCATCGATGGCCGGGGACGTTGGTGGCGCTGGCGGCCCATCCGGATGACGTCGCGCCCGCCTGGGCCGAGCACGCCCAGGGCGTGACATACGCGGACGGCTGTTGGTTCACCACTCAGGCCGACAGGATCTGGCGGTTCCCGGTTGATCTCGATCTGGCACATGCCGGCGACGCTCATCCGGCCGTATCGAGTGCCGGCATCCCCGAACCCGACATAGACCACCTCGGCGACTGCGACGTCCACCGCGGCGCCCTCTACGTGGCGATGGAGGGGGGCCCGCTGGCCCGAGTCGGACTCTTCGACCTCGACCTGGGCTTCGTGGGTTCGGCGCCGCTGGGGGCGCAGGGTGCGAGCTGTCCCTGGTGCGCCATCGACCCGCGTACCGGCTTGCTGTATTCGTCGCCGTTCGACACCGACCACCTCAGTGTCTATCGGGTCGTGAGAGGTGGCGGCAGCCTGGGATTCCGGCACGTCCGTGACGTGCCGTTGCTGACGGACGACGGCGCGTCTCTCACCCTCGAACGCGTCCAGGGTGGCGCGTTCTCCCGCCAAGGGCATCTCTACCTGACGTCGGACCGACGAGACGGGGGGATCTCTGGCGTCGACGTCGAGAGCGGCCGCCGCCGGCTGCACGTCACGATCCCCTTCGAACCCGAATGGCCCGACAACGAGGTCATCGAGGGCCTGACCCTGGTCGATCTGGACGAGGCGGGTCCAGCGTGGCTGCGAGGGACGCTTCACGTCCTCGTGCTGTCCATCAGTCCGGAGGCATCCGACACGATCTGGCTTCGCCACTACGACACCGCCGAGGATCGGACGGACGCGCGCTCTGAGGTTGCCCTGGCGATTGACGACCGCGGTCGGGGGTAGACGTCCAACGTCAAGTGTCGGGAATCAGTGTCCACTGCGACGAGGTGCGTATGACGTCTTTCGGCTACACGTTGTCGAGCGAGGAACATCCGCCTCGCGAACTGGTGCGGCAAGCTCGTCAAGCGGAGGAGGCGGGGTTCGACTTCGTTTCGATCTCGGACCACTTCCACCCCTGGGTGACGGCGCAGGGGCACAGCCCCTTCGTGTGGTCGGTGCTCGGCGCCGTGGCCGCCTCGACCAGCGAGGTCGGCATCGGTGTGGGCGTGACGTGCCCGACCATCCGCATCCACCCGGCGATCCTGGCCCAGGCAACGGCGACCACCTCGCTGTTGTCGGACGGCCGGTTCTTCTTCGGCGTCGGCACGGGCGAGGCGCTCAACGAGCACATCCTGGGTGATCGTTGGCCACCGATCGACGTGCGGCTGGCGATGCTCGAGGAGGCAGTCGAGGTCATCCGCAAGCTGTGGGGCGGGGAGACCGTCGACCATCGGGGTGACTTCTACACCGTCGAGAACGCCAGGCTGTTCGACCCGCCGGAGCAGTCGCCGCCGGTGATCGCATCCGGTTTCGGTCCCAAGGCCGTGGAGCTTGCCGCCCGGATCGGCGACGGCTACTGGGGCGTCGCACCTGACGCCGACGCGCTCGATCGCTATCGCCAGGCCGGTGGCACCGGTCCCCGGTATGCACAGCTCCACGTGTGCTGGTCCGAGGAAGCTGCCGAAGCGCGCAAGACCGTGCACCAGATCTGGCCCAACTCGGGGATCCACGGCCAGCTCTCGCAGGACCTGCCCACATGGACCCACTTCGAGGAGGCGGCGACCATGGTCACCGAGGAGGAGGCGGCCGGGTCGATTCCCTGCGGACCCGACGTCGATCCGTACGTCGATTCCGTCCGGGACTACCTCGCTGCGGGCTATGACCACCTGTACTTCCACCAGATCGGCCCCGACCAGGACGGCTTCTTCCGCTTCTGGTCCGAGGACCTACAGCGGGCACTGGCTCGAATCGAGACCAACGGAGGAACAGATGCCTGACAAGCGCCCGAGCGTGAAGAACGAGAAGCAGTACGAAGCCCTCAAGGACAAGGGCATGTCCAAGGAACGAGCCGCGAGGATCGCGAACTCGCCCGGTGCGTCCAGCCGCGGCGGCAAGCAGAGCGGCAAGGGTGGGTCCTCCAAGCAGGGTGGCACCACCGCGCAGAAGAAGAAGGCCGGCCGCAAGGGCGGCAAGGCGGCCGCCCGCAAGTCCAAGTCGTAGCCAGGCCTCGGCCCAGCCGGGCCCACGGCAAGCCGGGTCCCCGGCAACGATGGCCGGCGAACGCGAAGCGGCCCCCGGAAGGGGGACGCCGGGCGCGGCTGGTGCGGGGTTGACTACGCCTTGCCCTGTTGCCTGCCCGCCTGCACGGCCTGCTCGAGCTGTTCGTCGGACAGCACCCGGTCGTCGGGGTCCGCCGCCTCCGCCGGGTCCGGCGTGAAACGGAGCTTCTCCATGTAGGGGGTGGGCCGGCCGCGGCGAGCGTCGAGGAACTCCTGGGCGTAGTAGTTGCGGGCGTCCTCCACGTCCCGGCGCCCGGTGACGATGTCATGCATGAGGTTCAGAGCGAGGAAGTTGGCCTGCTCGTCATGACAGCGCGCCGACACTTCGCCGGCGGTGCGCTCGACCACCACGCTGCCGTCGAAGCGCGCCAGGTCGGACACCTTGTCGGGAGGCACGCGGTAGTCGATGAAGGACTCGACCGCGTCGATGTGGGGGGCAGGAAACTGGTGCTCGTAGTACGTGAGGGACGCCACCACCCGCTTCCACGGACCAATGCCGTGCCAGACGAGCAGAGACTCGGTCGCCTCGTTGGGCTCGCCGTACGTGTCGATCACGAGCTGGGCGGCCTCCCGGGAATCCTCGGGCCAGCCCTCGAGCAGTGTCGTCGCCTGCTGGGTCGCCATGGCGGCGAGCTTCCCGGCCGCCGGGCACGAAACGGCGGGCCCGTCGTGGCGGGGGGCGGGTGCATGAACCGAACGGCCCCGGGGAAGGACTGGGTCATGGGCGGCGCGGAGGCGGTTGGTTCTGAGCCGCGGATCGTCGTGCTTAGGGCGCTGCCCGGGGTTGGCGACCTGTTGTGTGCGGTTCCGGCGCTGCGAGCTCTCCGAGCCGTGTACCCGCGGGCGGAGATCACGCTCTCGGGGCTGCCGTCGAGCACCTGGTTCGTGGCGCGCTATCCGAACCTCGTCGACGAGTTGCTGGTCGTCGACGGCGTCGCCGGCTTGCCGGAGGTCAGACCCCACCCGCCAGCGGCGGTTCGGTTCCTCCAACGTGCCCAGAGCAGACGCTTCGACCTGGGCCTGCAGATCCACGGCAGCGGGATCGTGACCAATCCTCTGTTGACGCTGTTCGGCGCCCGCGACCAGGTGACCGCACGTCTCCCCGGCCACTGGCTCCCACCGGGGACGTCGATCGATTACCTCACCGAGGTGCCGGAGATCGGCAGGAATCTGGCCGTCGTTGGTGCCGCTGGATGTCCCCCGGCCGGATTCGAGCTCGACTTGCCGGTGACGGACGACGAGTTGCAGACCGCGGCCCGCTTGATCCACGAGGCGCGGTTGGCCGGCGGCCGTTTCGCATGCCTCCACCCGGGCGCGTCTCGTCAGGATCGTCGCTGGCCGGCGCCATGGTTCGCCCGGGTCGGCGACCACCTCGTCGGCTGCGGCCTGCGCGTGGTGATCACGGGATCGACGGACGAGGCGGGCCTGGTGCGTGCCGTCGCCGGCATGATGCACGGGGAGGCGATCGACCTCGCCGGGCGGACGGGGCTCGGGGTGTTGGCGGCGCTGTACCAGCAGGCCCGCCTGGTGGTGACCAACGACACCGGCGCCTCCCACGTGGCCGACGCCGTGCGCGTTCCCAGCATCGTCGTGATCGCCTCCGCAGAGCCCGACCGGTGGGCACCGCTCGATCGCTACCTCCACCGTGTCGTGACTGGCGACCCGCCGTCGGCATGGCCCGATGTCTACGCCGTTGTCACGGCCATCGACGAGCACCTGGAGCGCTGGCCCGGCACGGACTGCGGGCGGGCTCCACAGGACGCGTAGCCCGACGAGCCTCGCCCGCCGCGTGACGACGACCACTCCGCCCGGCGCCCCCGACGCCGGCGCCGCCGCCGGCGTCTGTGTGTCGTCAGGGCCACGAGGTCTCGGTGGCCGGGGTGACCACCAGTTCGCGAACCTCGCAACCGGGGGGCCGTGTGAGAACGAAGGTGACGGCGTCGGCGACATCGCTCGGGTCGCACAGTTCGAGCTCGGCCGGCGGCTTGTAGCGGTCGTCGCGATCGTCGAAGAACGCGGTCCGCATGCCGCCGGGCGTCAGCATCGTGACCCCGACCGCGCCGCGCAGCTCGGCCGTGAGGGCCCGGGTGAAGCCCACCACGCCGAACTTGCTGGCGCAGTAGGCGGTTGCGTCGGAGACGGCGCGGTGTCCCAGCGTGGAGGCCACGGTGACGATGCGTCCGCGGGCTGCCCGAAGGTAGGGCACCGCTGCCCGCACGACCGCGGCAGTGCCGAGCAGGTTCACGACGACGACACGCTCCCATTCGTCCGAGCTCAGCTCGTCGAGGCGGCCAGGTACGTCGACACCGGCGCACGTGACGACGGCCCACAGCCGACCGGCCTCTTCAGCGACCCGCCGCACCGCATCCTCGGTGGCTCGGCGGTCGGCTAGGTCGACCTGCAGGCTCGATAGACCGTCTGCGGCGGGGTGGCGGTCGAGCACCGTCACGGCCGCACCGACCGACACCAGGTGGCAAGCGATGGCCGCTCCGAGTCCCGACGACCCACCCGTCACGACGATGGGCAGACCGTCGAGCTCTCGGCCGGCGGCAGTGGTCGTGCTCAGCGGGTCCTCGGCGCTCATGTCGGGCGTCTACCCCGGTACCGTCCGGCTGAGAACCGAAGTTCGGCGCCCGGCCGGGGCGATGGCGCCGACGGCTCCGCAGACGGCCCGGAGCAATGCATCCCAGTCCCGCACGAACCGGTCGATGGAGAAGCGTTCCCGGGCCGTGGCCCGCCCGGCCTCGCCGACGGCGCGCGCCAGCTCGGGGTCGGCGAGGAGCGTGTGCATGACCGCGATCAGGCGGTTCGGGTCGGTGTCGACGAATCCGTTCACGCCGTCCTTGATGATGGTCGGCAGCTCGGTCGTGGCCAGCCCCACGACCGGGAGGCCGACGGTCATCGCCTCGCACAGCGCGAGGCCCAGGCTCGTGTAGCGAATGGGATGGAAGTAGAAGCGGTAGGCGGCCAGGAAGTGGGCGAGGTCGGGGGGCGGCACCTCGCCGAGCCCGCCGACGTGCTGGGAGCCGATGCCGACCAGGTCCAGGGGCACCTGCTCGCGGGCTCGTGCGAACACGTCGGCGCCGAGCCGGCGCCCCCGCGCTGCGAGGTCATTGATGACCGAGACGCCTCGGGCCAGGTGCCCCGTGCATCGGGCACCCTCCGGCACGACCACGCCGTGCTCGATGACCGCGGTCGGCGTGGCGCCGCAGTCCCACATCAGTTGGTTGTAGGCGGTGACGTGGACGATGAGGGCCCCTGGGTCGTCGACGGGATGGCGGGTGTCGGTGGGCGACTCCCTTGGGGGGTCGTGCTCGACAACGATCTGGGGCACGGCGCGCTGCTCGGCGGACAACAGCTCGTGTCGGTCGACCATCCAGTGCTCGTGCGCCTGGTAGACGACGACGTCGACCGCTTCGTCTCGGATCCGGTCAGCGGGCACCTCCCTCACCGAGTCGGGCCAGGGGAACGCCCCGGCCCGGCCGCCGTAGCCGTGCGGACGGCCGGGGCGGAACGGTAGGACGATCTCGTGCGGCACGTGCGAGAGATACCAGAGGTAGTTGCCGTGCACGTGCCAGGTCAGGACGCGAAGTGGCCTCACAGGCCGTCCCGGGCCGGAGTGGTCGGGACGACGCCGCGCCATCGCAGACTGCCCCGGACCCGGTGGTAGCAGGCGACCGGAGGAATGGCGGCGCTGGTGGCGAGCACGGCCGCCAGCTCGCCGGCGTCACGGGGGCCCGGGGCGGCGCGGCGCCAGGCGAACCGGGCGGTCCGGATGGCCCAGGCGCCGGCGGCCAGAGCCGCAATCTTGCGGCGACCGGCAGCGAGCGCCGCCAAGGCGACGACACCGGCGGCCGTCGTGGCCGGATAGGACGACAGGGCGCCGGGGGCGATGTCGAGGCGCCGCCGCCAGCTGCGGCCGTGCAGGCGCTCGAGCAGGACATCGTCCCCGTTGCCGCGCTGCAGCCGCACGCTCATCCACCACGGCGCCGGGCGCACCGGATGGCGGACGCGGCGCTTGCCGAGCACCAGACGCCAGCCGGCGTCGAGCAGTCTCAGGGCCAGGTCGGTGTCCTCTCGGTACGCGCGGCGGAAACGCTCGTCGAAGCCCCCGATCGCCTCCAGAGCCGTGCGGCGGACCGCCATGTCGGCGGTGATCCACGTGGCGCCGTCGAGGCCGGCGACGTTGCGCTCCCAGTCGCTCGGTCGCCGCCCCGTCGGCAGCGGCACTTCGATGTGGCCCTGCACCGCGGCGACGTCCGGTGGAGCGCCAACCAGATCGTCGAGCAGGCCCCGCACCCATCGGGGAGAGAGCTCGACGTCATCGTCCACGAATGCGACCCACGCGGCGCTCGTCGAATGCCAGCCCACGTTGCGGGCCGCAGCCGGCCCTCTCCCGCCGGAGCGGGCAACACGGAAGCGGTCGTCGTCGACCCCGAGTGCCAGCGGGCGCGTGGTCGAAGGCCGGTCGTCGACGACGAGCACGCTGCTGTCGGGGGGGAGCGTCTGGGAAAGGAGCCCGAGTAGCCGGCTCAACGAGGAACGTCCGACGGTGGGCACGACCACGTCGATGCGGGGCGGTCCGATCGTGGCCACGGGACCGGTGGTCCTGGTGGCGCTTCTGGCCGTGACCCCTACCGGCCCGGTCGGTCCCCATCGGCGCTCATGGAGGGCGGCGGACGGATCAGCCACTGGTACGGCGCACGACGAACGGGCCCAGCGCCAGCAGATCGATCGGTCCCGAGCCGAAGCACTCGAGCGCCTGCTGGGGCGTGTCCACCATGGGTCGGCCCGCGGTGTTGAAGCTGGTGTTGACGACCACGGGAATGCCGGTGCGGCGCTCGAACGCCCGAAGCATGGCGCCGACCAGTGGCTCATCGGCGGTGTCCACCGTCTGGATGCGAGCGGTTCCATCGACGTGGACGACGGCGGGGATGCGCTCCTCCCATTCGGGCCGCACCCGATGCACGAAGAGCATGTAAGGGCTGGGCTGGACGCCGTCGAAGATCTCCGGGGCCCGCTCGGCCAGCACCATGGGCGCGATCGGCCGGAACTCCTCGCGGCCCTTGATGGCGTTCATGCGCCCCAGGTTCTCGGGTCGGCGGGGATCGCACAGCAGGCTGCGGTGGCCGAGCGCCCGCGGCCCGTACTCGCTGCGCCCTTGGAACCACCCCACGACGGCACCCCCCGCCAGTGCGGTCGCGACGGTGCCGGCCAGGTCGGTGGGTCGCTCGTAGGGCAGTTCGGCCGCCTTGAGGACGGCCTCGATCTCGCCCTCCGCCCAGCCACGCCCCAGGGCGGCCGTGTCGGGCGGCGTACACGCCTGCCCCCGGCGGGTGGCCGCGGCCATCGCCGCGCCGAGCGCAGTGCCGGCGTCGCCCGCCGCGGGCTGTACCCATACACGGTCGAACGGGCCCTCGGCGGCGAGCCGGGCGTTCGCCACGCAGTTCAGCGCCACACCCCCCGCCAGGGTGATCGTGTCCTCGCCGGTCCGCGCCTGCAACCAGCGGGCGAGATCCAGGATGACCTCCTCGAGGCGCACCTGCAGCCCCGCGGCCAGATCGGCGTGGATGTCGACCCAGCCCTCGCCCGGCTCGTGGGCGGGCACCAACGCCGCCAGATCCATCGGCCGCACCACGAACCCGCCGTCCCCGGTTGCGGCGACGTGCTCGCGGAATGCCGAGCCGAATCGGTCGGGGTCGCCGTAGCTGGCGAGCGCCATCACCTTGTACTCGTCCGACGAGCGGCGGAACCCGAGGTGGGCCGTGACCTCCTCGTAGAGCAGCCCCAGCGAGTGGGGGAGCCGTTGCGCGGCCAGCACATCGAGGGTGCCGTCGCGCCACCGGCCGCCGAGATGAGACGCGACCTCACCGCGACCGTCGAGCACCAGGACGGCGGACGTCGCATGCGGCGCGGCCACGCAGGCCGATGCCGCGTGGGCCACGTGGTGGGCGACGTATTCGAGGCGCTCGGTGCGGAGGCCGGGCAAGGCGGTGGATAGGAACCCGGGGACCCGGCGCACGTACAGGGTCCGGAGGCCTTCCCAGCCGTCGTCGGTGACGTCTGGACCGGGGGGTGGAGCGAGGTCGGGGTCGTAGGAGTAGGCGACGACGTCGATGTCGCCCGGCTCCAGGCCCGCGTGTTCGAGGCACCAGCGCATCGCGTCGACCGGAAGCTCCCAGGCCGAGAACGGGACCGGCTCCTTGCCATGCTTGCGCCGGCTGAACCGCTCCTCTTCGGCGGCGGCGAGCGTCTCGCCGTCGACGACGAGGGCGGCGGCGGGGTCGTGAAAGACGGCATTGACACCCAGGACGGCCGCCATCACGACGGCCCACTGTGCTGGACGGGCGCTTGTTCACCGGCCTGCTCGAACGCGAGGCACAGCAGGTGGACGGCCACCTGCTGCACGTCCTGGATGCACGGGGTGTCCGAGCACGGGATCGCCAGCAGATCGTCGGCCATGGTGCCCAGCGGATTGGGGGCCGGACCGGTGATCGCCCAGCTGACCAGCTCACGGGCGCGTGCCGACTCGACGGCCCGCAGGAGGTTGGGACTGCGACCCGAGGTCGACAAGGCGATCATGACGTCCCCCCGTCGCCCGTGGGCGTCGACCTGGCGGGCGAACACCTCGTCGTAGCCGTAGTCGTTGCCGATGGCGGTCAGGCCTGCCGTTTCGGCGCAGAGTGCGAACGCGCTGAAGGGCGGCCGCTCGCGGTCGTAGCGTCCCACCAGCTCGCCGGCCAGGTGGTGCGCCAGTGCCGCGCTGCCGCCGTTGCCGGCGACCAGCAAGCGGCCACCTTGCTCTAGTCGGAGACGCAACCGCGTGCCCCACCGCCCGAGTCGCCCGAGCTCGCCGGCAAGCGACGCGAGCCCCTCTGTCGATGCGGCCAGGTGGTCGCCGAGCGAACGGAGCTCGGGGGTGGTCGCCATCGTCAGGCGCGCACCGCCACGTCGAGCCCGGCCGAGGGGACCGCCGGGTCTTCGGCCGCCAGCACCCGCCCGTAGACGTCAAGGGTGGTCCTGGCCACCTGGGGCCAGGTGTACTCCTGGCGCACGCGTGCGGCCCCTTCCGCGCCCATGTGCATGGACAGGGAGGGGTTGCCGAGCAGCCGGGCCGCGGCCGCCGCCACCGCCCGCGGGTCCCTCGGGGGGACCAGCAGGCCGGTGCGGCCGTGCTGGACGGTGTCGAGCAGGCCGCCAACGGCGCTGCCGACGACGGGGGTCCCACACGCCATCGCCTCGAGCGGCACGATGCCGAATGGCTCGTACCACGGAACGCACGCCACCAGATCCGCCGATCGCAGGAGGGCCGGCATGTCGGACCGGGCGACCGCACCCATGAGCCGTACTCGGTCCTCGACACCGAAGCGGCGCGCGATTGCCTCCAGTCGCTGGGCCTCGCAATCCGCAGCAAGCGCGCAGGCGGGCGGGCCGCCGGCGACGAGCAGCTCGGTGCCGGGCAGCGCGGGCAGGGCGGCGACCACGTCGTCGATGCCCTTGCGGCGCACGAGCCGGCTCACCATCACGATCCGGTAGCCACCGCGCCGGGCCGGTGCGACCGGCCCGTCCGGTCGGAAGGCGAGCGTGTCGACGCCGCAGGGTACGACCGTCATGCGGTCGGGGTCGCCGCCCATGGCCGTCAGCTCCCGGACCTCGTCCATGCAGGTGGCCACCACGTGATCGACGCTGCGCGCCAGCTCGGCTTCGACGGTGCAGCGCTCGGCCGGGCTCGTGTCCGCTGGGCCCTGATGCCGACGCTTGACCGCGCCCAAAGCGTGGAAGGTCTGCACCAGCGGCGGAGGATCCGCCAGGCGGCGTCGGGCCCATTCTGCCGCCCAGCCGGACATCCAGAAGTGGGCGTGCACGACGTCCGGGCGGGTCTGCCGCCAGCGGCGGTGGAGCTGGCGGGCGAAACCGGTCATGTGGGCCCACAACTCGTCCTTGGCGACCGGGCGGTGGGGACCTGCCGTCAGGTGCTCGACCTGGACGCCGGGTGCCATCCGCACCTGCCGTGGCAGCGACGGGGAGTCGGCGCGCGTCACGACGTTCACGCTGCAACCCAACCCCGCGAGGTGGGTGGCAAGGGCGGCGACGTGCACGTTCTGTCCGCCGGCATCGACGGCACCGACCGCCACCAGCGGACTGGCGTGCTCCGACACCAGCTCGACCCGCAGACCGGTCACGGCGCCGACCCGACGATGTCGTCGAGCGAGGCCAGCTCGTCGAGCGCTCGCACGACCGCCTCGCCGTCGATCGAGCTGACGCAGACCTGATCCTCCAACGGGCACGTCCGGCTGCGGCATCCGGCACACGGCACGGTCTGGTCTCCGAGGATGACGTGGGGTACGCGCCACGGCCGCCACCGGCCGACCGGCACCGTCGGCGGGAACGCGGCGACGACCGGTGTGCCGACGGCCGCTGCCAGGTGCATCGGGCCCGTGTTGCCCGTGACCACAGTCTCGGCCCGGGCGAGCACAGAACCGAGCTGACGCAGGGTCAGCCGTCCTCCGAGATCCGACACACGGGGGTCCTTTCCGGAGACGAAGGCGGTTAGACCCATTTCTTCCTGGCTGCCGGTCACGATGACCCGTCGAGCCGTGGCGGCGACCCGCCCCACGACGTCGCGCCACTGGGCGGGCGCCAGGGTGCGCGCCACCGCGCTGGCACCGGGGTGCACCACCACGAACGATTCCGTCGCCGGGATCGGCGTCCGGCCGTCGTCGTCCACGCGACCATCGCCGAGGTCGACGGCCAGGCGGTCGTCGATGACCGACGGGAACCCGAGCGCCTCGGTGACGAGCAGCCCACGCCGCACCTCGTGCACCTCCGGATCGCCGGGCAAGCGAACGTCGAGGAGGGAGCCGGCGTGGTCATAGCTGATCGCGGCGATGCGCGTCACGCCGGCCCAGCGCAGCAGCAGCGCCAGCGGCAGCGGGCTCTGGTGCGACGAAACCAGCACGGCGGCGTGGCTGACGCCCAGCTCTCGGACCTTCCCGACCAGGGTGGCGGCGTCTCGTTGCCGGACGGGCATGGGGTCCCGCTCGATCCAGGGCACCCGCTGCTCGATCACCGAGGTGACCCCCGGGAGCATGTCGGCGGCCGGCCGGCCGCGGGGCCCGCACAGCAAGTGCACCGGTCGCCCCGACGCCGCCACCGATCTCACTGCCGGCCCGGCCAGGAGCACGTCGCCGCAGTGGTCCTGTCGTGCGACGAGCACGGCGCCGGTCATGCCGACCGTCCTTGCTGGCCGCTGGTAGCGACGGCCGCGTCGAGGCCCAGCAGCCAGTCGACCGCGGCATTGAAGTCGGGGGCGACTCGCTCGGCTGCGGCGACCTCGCACCGCCGCGTGCTGGCGCGGGGGACCAGTACCCCGACGGCGCCGGCTGCTCGGGCGGCCTCGACGTCGGCGCCGGTATCACCGACCAAGGCACACCGCTCGACCGGGACCCCGAGAGCGCGTGCGGCCCCGTGGACCATCCCCGGTGCCGGTTTGCGGCATCCACAGCCATCGCCTGGTGCATGCGGGCACCAGAACACCGCCGAGAACGGGCCGAGCAGCTCGATCACGCGCCGGTTCACGGACTCGACCTGGGTGGGGGTCAGCAGGCCCTGCGCCACGCCACTCTGGTTGGACACGATCGCGAGCCGGATGCCGGCGGCGCGCAGTCGGGCCAAACCGACCGCCACCCCGGGCAATTGCGTGACCCGCTCCGGGTCCCCGTTGTAGGGCACGTCCGCCACGAGCGTGCCGTCGCGGTCACACAGCACGCCCTCGACGCGCCGACTCTCCTCCACCCGGTAGGGCTACCCAGGCGCCGTCAGAGGGATACGCCTGCGGCGCCGCCCCGGTCGCGTCAGCCGATCCCGACCCGCCGCCTACCTGCCGGCCGAGCCGTCAGCCTGGACGGCGTTGGGTCGGCAAGCTGTCCGGCCGGTCCTCGTGGCTACGCCCGGGGAACCGGCGTTCGGCTTCCTCCACGTCGCCACCGGTCTCGTCGAGGAGCTCTTCGACGACCTCCTCGTCTCGGGACACCTGCTGGCCGAACCAGTCATCGACGGTGCTGTTCGGCGGCTCGACGATCTCGCCGGGCTCCCGATCGCGCGGCCGCTCGTCGGGCTCATGGCTCGAATCTGTCATGGGTCGCTACTTCCCCAACCACCGGGAACCAATCGATCACATCGCGGCATGGGCGGCGGCGGACAGCAGCCGCGTCGTCGAGCGCCCGCAGACCAGAGGTAGCAGCACGACCTCGCCACCCCACTCTGCGAGCACCTGACGCTCGTCCAGATCCACGTCCTGGTAGTCGGCTCCCTTGACGAACAGGTGGGGGCGCAGCACCCGCAGGACCTCGCACGGCGTGTCCTCGTCGAAGACGATCACCGCATCGACGCATGCCATGCTCCGAAGCACCGTCGCCCGGTCCTCGGCGACGTTGAGCGGCCTTCCCGAGCCCTTGAGCCGTCGCACGGAGTCGTCGCCGTTCAGGCACACGACGAGGTGATCACCCAGCTGTCGGGCCTCTTCGAGCAACCGTACGTGCCCGGTGTGGAGGACGTCGAAGCATCCGCCGGCCGCAACCACGAGGCCGCCGGCCCTTCGTACGGCGGCGGCTGTCGTCGCTGCGTTCGTCACCTCGGTGACAGGCCCACCGGGTCGCAAGCGGACGACCGGATCACGCCCCGCGCGCGTCACCGCCTCCCGCCCGAGCATCCCGGCCTCGTTGCCACCGGCAACGAAGGCTCCCGCGTCGGCCACGGCACGCTCGACGGCGCCAACCACGGAAGCGCCCCCGGCGAGCCCGAGCGCGGCGCTCACCGCAAACCGGTCGCCCGCACCGCACGGGTCGCCGTGAACGGGGGCTGCGGGCACGACGGTGGGCGCCGACGCGCCGTCGGCGACCACGGCGCCCAGCGGGCCTGCCGTGACCACGGTGCGGCATCCGAGTCGGGCCGACACGTTCCGCGCCAGGCCCACGACGTCGGGCAACCGGACAGGCGGTGGGCCGGGGCGGCCGGAGATGTGATGGGCCTCGACGTGGTTGGGCGTGGCGAGCGTCGTGGCGGCGGGAGGGAGGGGCCCCTGGCGGTGCGGGTCCCACACCGTGGGCCCGGGGAGCGAAGCAACGGCGGCGGCGACTTCGGGCAGCGCCGCAACGCCCCGCCCGTAGTCCGAGACGAGCAGCGCATCCGCCGTCGCGACCGCGGCCTTGGCGGCCGCCGACCAGGGGCCGGGCGGCACGGTGGGTGAGCAACCCTTGTCGACGCGCGCGATGGAGTGGTCGCCGGCTCGCAGGCGGAGCTTCACCGGCGTGGGTCCGTCGAGGCCGAGATCGACGATCCCGACTCCGGCACGCTCGAGCAGGACGGCCAGGCGCTGACCGTCAGCGTCGTCGCTCAGAGCTGTCACCAGAACGACCTCGGCGCCGGATCCGGCGGCCAGCGCGGCCGCAAGGCCCGCGCCCCCCGGGCGCGCCCGCTCGTCCGGGGCATCGAGCACCAGGGCCGGTGCATCCCGGCACACCCGATCGACGGTGCCGTTCCAGTCGATGTCCAGCAGTGCGTCACCAATGACGCACAGGACAGTTGCACGTCCGGCAATCTCGAGGCCGACCGCGCGGTCGTGCAGCGCCGTCACGCTCATCGCCTACCCCGTGGCGTCGCTTTCATTCCGGACCGCCGGCGGCCGTTGCATCACGGGACGGTTCAGGCCCCGGCTGGCTTGATTGCCCGTCAGCCAGCCGGTTCCGGGCCATCGATGTCTAGTGCGTGCGGCGACGGGTAGCGGGGCACTGACAAGCGATCGGGTCGCCACGCCAACCATCGGAGGTCGCCGTGCCTGCCAAGCAGGAGTTGCCCAGCACCCTTGGACGCTCGTCGTCCAAGGCACAGGAGACGTGGTCGAAGGCGCACGACAGCGCAGTGGAGACCTACGGCGAAGGTGAGCGGGCTCACCGCACGGCTTTCGCGGCACTCAAGCACAGCTTCGAGAAGGTCGGGGATCACTGGGAACCCAAGCGCAGGAAGGGGCCATCGGATCCCCAGGCTGCGCGTCGAGGACGCCCGGCGCGACGCGGCCAGGGCCGGACGTACGGCGGCGTCGACGTCGAGGGGCGGACGAAGCGCGAGCTGCTCGACCTGGCCCGACGACTCGACGTTCCGGGGCGATCACGGATGACCAAGGACGAGCTGGGCACCGCCATCGCCCGCGCCAACGACAGGGCCACCAGCCGGGCGCGCGAACGAACGGGCTGACGGCGATCATCGAGCGTGGGGCCGGTCGCGAAGGCCTGATCGGTGTGGCCCGGCCGATTCGAAAGCGGTCTAGCGCCGGCGGTGCGGGGTAGGAGGATGGTGCCGGGCCGGGGGTCAAATGCCCGAAGACGCCGAGCCTTCACAAACCCAGATGTTGCGGATCGAGGCCCAGCACGACCCGGCCGCGAGCACGATCATCCTCGAGGGCGAGCTCGACATCCACACGATCGAGCGTTTCCTCGCCTCCGTCCAAGACGCTCTCGAGATTCACCCTCGGTCGATCGCAGTCGACGCCGGCGCGGTTGGGTTCATGGATTCGTCGGGCCTGGCGGGGCTCCTCGAGGCCCGCTCTGCCGCCAATGCGGCAGGTGTGCCGTTCCGAGTCAGCGGCGTCTCACCCAGGGTTCGACACAGGATCGAGGTTGCTGGGCTCCAGCGGCTGCTCGGGGTCGACTGATGCCAGCGCCGGCCCCCGGGCGAGAGGGGTAGCCGCAGGGGCCGGCGGGGAACTGACCCGCTGGTACCCGGCTGAGACGTTGCGAAACGTTCAACGACCGGACCCGCGACAGGGGACCCTGCCCATAGCGAGGGCGCCCCCGACCCGTAGGCCGAGGGGCGACACCTCAACGGCCGTCGGCCGTGCTGACGGCCGTGCTGACGGCCGTGGAACTTGGGCCGGTCGTCAGGTGGTCGAGGTTGTGTACTCCGACGTGGTGGTTGTCGGCTCCGTCGTGGACGCGGTCGGAGCCTCCGCGGTCGACGTCGTCGGAGCCTCCGTCGTGGACGTCGTCGGATCGAGCGCGCCGCTGGTAGGCGACTCCCCCCGAGCGGACCATAAATCCGGAACCTCAACGACGGCTGAAGCTGCTTCTTGTTCTGCAGTGGAGCTGGGGGAGTGGAGCTGGGGGGAATCGAACCCCCGTCCGCCGAGCAGTTGCCGACCGCGCTACGACCGTTCCCGAGTTCTACGGCTCTGCGGCTGCCGCACCGCCGGGTCGGTGGGCCTCGCAAAGGGGGCCGCCGCCGGGTCTTTCCCCGATGTCAGCGGTCTTTCCCGCCGCCAGCGGTCTTTCCCGCCGCCAATCATCGCTTCTGTTGCCGGGCTGCGGTGATCAGGCCCCGCGTACCATCACTGGTCGCTGGTGCTCTCGGTCGCCTGGGTTATCAGGCGGCGACAGCGAACTGCTCATCGGCAGTTGTGTTTGCGCCCCGTTTAAGGAGTCTGAGCAACTCCGGTCGCACGATTCGGCTTCCGGTCTCGACGTCGAAACCGATCAGCCCCTTGTCAAGCAGCCCGACAAGTGTACCGGCGACCGGTGTCCCGCCCTACGCCTACGCCTCGCCGGATTCGCCCCATCCCTCCACCCGCTGGCACGCTGCCAGCCCATGGGTGATGCAGCAGCCTGGGGCGCCCGGGACGCGGCGGTGGTGCCCGCGAGCCGTCCGCCGACCGTTCCGCCGGGAACGCGGGAGTCGGGTGGTGACCGCCCGGCCTGAGCGCCTGGTGCTGGTGACGGGCACCGGCACCGGGGTCGGTAAGACCTGGGTGGCGTGCCGCCTCGCACGGGCACTGCGGGAGCGGGGCCTGATCGTGGCCGCCCGCAAGCCGGCCCAGTCGTACGCCCCCGGTGGCGACCCGGCCGGCACCGACGCCAGGCTCCTGGCCGAGGCGACCGGCGAGACGGCGCAGCTGGTGTGCCCGCAGCACCGCTGGTACCCGGTGGCCATGGCGCCGCCGATGGCGGCCGACGTCCTCGGCCGGCCCGCGTTCACGGTGGCCGACCTGGTGAGGGAGCTGACATGGCCCGTGGGTGTGGCCGTCGGCCTGATCGAGTGCGCCGGAGGGGTCCGCTCGCCGCTCGCCGAGGACGGCGACGTCCTTGCCCTGGCGGAGGCGCTGCAGCCGGAACGCGTCGTGTTGGTGGCCGACGCCGGTCTGGGGACGATCAACGCCGTGCGGCTCGCGGCGGCCGCGCTCGCGGGCTGGCCGGTCAGCGTGGTGCTCAACCGCTTCGACGCCACCCTCGACCTGCACCAGCGCAATCGCGCCTGGCTGGCCGAGCGCGACGGCCTGCACGTCGTGGACGACGGCGCGCACCTCGTCCCCACCGTGGTCGGCTGGCCGGAGGGACCCTCGCAGATGGGCTAGCGCCGGTCGGCCCTGGCCATCGCCCGCGCCGCCTCACGCTCGGCGTCCCGCTTGGCCAGCACCTCGCGCTTGTCGTAGGTCTTGCGACCCCGGGCCAGTGCCAGCTCCACCTTCGCGCGGCCGTCCTTGAAGTAGAGCGACAGCGGGATGAGCGCCAACCGCTGCTCGTCAACGATGGAGCGCAGCCGGTCGATCTCTCCCCGGTGCAGCAGCAGCTTGCGGCGGCGCTCGGGCTCATGGCCGGAGTGCTCCTGCGCACGGTCGTAGGGGGCGATGTGCATCGACACCAGCCAGGCCTCGCCGCCCTCGATCCGGGCATAAGCGTCGCCAAGTTGGACGTGCGCATCGCGCAGGGACTTCACCTCGCTGCCGCGCAGCACCAACCCGGCCTCGACGGTCTCGAGGACCTGGTAGTTGCGCCGCGCCCGGCGGTTGGCGGCGATCAGCTTGGTACCGGTCGGACGTGCCATGGGGAGAGGGAAGGGTACCCTCGCCGGTCGTGCACCCGAGCGCCCTGACCCTCACCGAGGACGTGTGGCGCCGGATCGTGGGCCACGCGTACGACGGGCTGCCCGAGGAGGCGTGCGGGCTACTGGGCGGCGATCCCGAGACCGGCCGGGTCGGCGTGTTCTATCCCTGCCGCAACGCCGCCGAGTCGAGCCGGCTGTACACGGTCGATCCCCATGACCACCTGCGCGCGGATCGCGACGCCGAGGGCCGCGGGCTCGAGATCGTCGGGGTGATGCACAGCCACACCCACACGGAGGCGTACCCGTCGCCCACCGATGTGGCGCAGGCGCCCGACCCGGCCTGGCACTACGTGATCGTCTCGCTCAAGCGGGAGACGGCGGTGCTGCGGTCGTACCGGATCGTCGAGGGGGCGATATCCGAGGAGCAGGTGGTGCTGGACGGCCAGTAGAATTGTGACTGAATCACTCGGGAATAGAATGAGCAACGTGGCGGCCCACTCCTCGGTCCTCGAACTCATCGGCGACACGCCGCTCGTCGACGTCAGCGCGCTGAGCCCCAACCCCGCGGTGCGCATCCTGGCCAAGCTCGAGGGCCAGAACCCGGGTGGCTCGATCAAGGACCGCATCGCCTGGAGGATGGTCCAGGAGGCCGAGGCCGACGGCAGCCTGACGGCCGGGCGCACGATCATCGAGCCGTCGTCGGGCAACACCGGCATCGCCCTGGCGATGATCGCCCGCACCCGCGGCTATCCGATCAAGATCGTGATGCCCGAGAACGTGTCGACGGAGCGGCGCCAAGCACTGGAGGTGTGGGGGGCCGAGATCATCCTCACACCCGGCGAGGAGGGGTCCAACGGGGCCGTACGCCGAGCGCAGGAGCTCGCCGACGAGCACCCCGAGTGGGTCTTCCTCTACCAGTACGCCAACGAGGCCAACCCCCGGGCGCACTACGAGACCACCGGCCCCGAGATCTGGCGTGACGCCCCCGACGTCACCCACTTCGTGGCCGGGTTGGGCACTACCGGCACGCTCATGGGCGTGGGCCGCTTCCTCAAGGAGCAGAACCCCGAGGTCAGGGTGGTGGCCATCGAGCCACCACTGGGGGAGCGGGTGGAGGGCCTACGCAACCTGGACGAGGGCTACATCCCGCCGGTCTACGAGAAGTGGGGCGGCCCCGACCTGCTCGACCGCAAGCGCATCGTCCGCCCCCGCGAGTCGATCGAGTGGACCCGCCGCCTGATCGAGGTGGGGGTCTTCTCCGGGATCTCGGGGGGTGCAGCGCTGGCGGGCGCGGCCAAGGTCGCCACCGAGATCGAGGAGGGCACGATCGTGGTGATCCTCGCCGATGGTGGGTGGAAGTACCTGTCCACGGGCGCGTGGACCGGGGACCTCGACACCGTGGCCAAGCTCACGGAGCGGCTGATCGTGTTCTGATCGCGGTCATCGGCCGGCCCACTCCCGGACATGTCCAGGATCTAGGTTGCGGAACCGATGAGCCAGCTCCACTCGTCGCGGCAGGGTCGGCTCGAGGCGGTGATCGGCGCCTTGCTGGATCCTGCGCTCGAACCCATCGTCGACATGGTGGTCACCAGGAACGGGACCGGCTACGAGGCGCGTGCCCTGGATGGGGCCGTGCGCTTCCAGCGTGATGCGGACGACACCGGCCCGCACTACACCGAGGTCCACGTCGAGGGGCGCAACCCTCTCGGCGACACCGCCACCGACCGGTTCCCCACCGTTGCCGCCGAGCGTGCAACACCGTGGCCCACGCGCACGCAGCAGTCGTACCCCTACGCGCACGACCAGATCGCTCAGCTCTTCGACCACCCGGCCGCACCCGACATCGTGTGCCTGCACACCGCGGCCCACAACTGGGAGGACCACGGGGGCGAGCGCGGCGAGCACGGGTCTCTCGGGGTCGTCCAGGTACGGGCGCCGTTCGTGATGGCGGGCGCGGGGGTCGCGCAGCTCGGCTTCGTGCCGCGCGCCTGCCGCCTGGTCGACGTGGCCCCCACCATCCTCGCCCTCCTCGGCGCGCCCGTGCGCGACGGCGGCCAACTGCTCGCCCGCCAGGACGGCCAGGTCCTGGGCGACCTCATCGACCACGACGCACCGGCGCCGGACCACGTGGTCGGCTTTCTCTGGGACGGCTGCAACGCCAACGTCCTCTACGATCTCGTGGCCCGGGGCGAGGCTCCCCACCTCGCCCGGCTCGTCGACGGGGGCACCGTGATGGGCCACGGTGCGATGGCGTCGCTGCCCTCCGTCACGCTCGCCAACCACACCACGATCCTCACCGGCACCCATCCCGGCCACCACGGCGTGCTCCACAACGCGTGGTACGACCGGTCGACCGGCGAGCAGATCATCACCAACTCGCCGGCCAGGTGGCCGTGGGCCATGCGCTCGCTGGCGGAGGGCACGGAGACGATCCACCAGGCCGTGCATCGTTGCTGGCCAGCCGCGCACACGGTGTCGATCAACGAGCCCTGCGACGTGGGCGCCGACCGCTCCCCGTTCGCCGAGCTCCGTGCCGGGCGCGAGCTCGCCCGCCCACCCCGCGCCGACGAGCTGCCCTTCGCGACCCAGCGGTTCGTGCGGCCGCACAAGAGCTACGCGTGGTCGTCGCGCGTCGACCACAGCGGCATGACCCAGGCACTGGAGGCGTGGTCGGGGTCGGGCCCGCTGCCCCGGTTCTGCTTCGTCAACTGCACGCTCACCGACGCCGCCTTCCATCAGGGCGGGCCGTACTCGGAGATCGCGACCGCCAGCGTGCGTGACAGCGATGCCCGCATGGGCCGCGTGCTCGATGCCGTCGAGCGAGCCGGCGCCTGGGACCGGACGGCGTTCTTCCTGGTCGGCGACCACGGCATGGAGGACAGCAACCCGGCGGTCACCGGCGACTGGTCGAACGCGCTGGATGCCTGTGGCGTGCCCTACCGTGACGAGGCGTATGGCTTCATCTACGTCGACCCGTGAGGCCGGGCGCATGGGCAGACGACGGTGAGGGTGCGCATCGGGTTCGGCCTCGGGACCCAGACCCTGACGGGTGACAGCGGGCGCTTCGGGCCGTTCGTCGACACACTCGAGCGGCGGGGATTCGACTCCCTGTGGCTCTCGGAGCGCCTGACGACGGTGGCGCCCGACCCGCTCGTCGCCCTGGCGGTCGCCGCGGGGCGCACCGAGCGGCTCAAGCTCGGCACCAGCGTGCTGGTGGTCCCGGGGCGCAACCCGGTCGTGCTCGCCAAGGAGCTGGCCAGCCTGGATCGGTTGTCGGGCGGCCGGTTGCTGCCGGCGGTGGGGTTGGGCGCACCGGTGCCCGCCGAGCACCGGGCGTTCGGCGTGGACCGCCGCGAGCGGGCCGGCCTCTTCGATGAGGCGCTGGGCCTGATCCGTCGGCTGTGGACCGAGGACGACGTGCACCACGATGGCGAGCACTTCCACGTCGACGGCGTGACGCTGCGGCCCCGACCGGTCCAGCAGCCGATCGAGGTGTGGCTGGGCGGCGGCTCCCCGTCGGAGCTGCGCCGGACCGGGCGGCTGGGCGACGGTTGGTTGCCTTCGTTCGTGGTGCCGTCCGAGGTCGAGGCCGGCTGGGCCACCATCAATCGGGTGGCCGCCGGGCACGGGCGGTCCCTCGACCCGGAGCACCTCGGTGTCCTGGTGTTCTACCTGCGCTCGGGGCTGTCGGAGGCGATCGCGAAGGTGGTGACCACCCGGCGACCGCACCTCAGCCCCGCCGACGTGGTGCCGGTGGGCGTCGACTCGCTGCACCGCCACGTCCAGCGGTTCATCGACGCCGGGGCGTCGAAGTTCGTCGTGGTGCCGGGCGAGGAGCCCGACGACTGGGACGCCGAGCTCGGCGAGCTCGCCGATGTCCTGAAGCCGCTCGAGACCTGACCGGTGCGGTGGCCGGCCGCACCCCATCAGAGGTTGGCCAGGAGCAGCACCGCGCCGAACAGCGCGAACAGCGCGGCCGACCCGAGCCTGGTCACGCGCTCTGGTAGCCGAGCACCGAACACCCGCCCCAGCAGGACGCCGAGCGCGCCGCTGAGGATGATGCCCGCGGTGGCGCCGATCCAGGTGTGGACCGGACTGCCCTGCGCCGCCAGCGTGGCGGTGGCCAGCATCGTCTTGTCACCCAGCTCCGCCACGAACATCGCCCCGGCGACCGACAGCACGACCGAGCGACCGTCGATGGCCGCCCCAACACCACCGACGGCGTCCGCCTCGTGGCCGGCGTCGCCGGCCGGCTCCCGCAGCGTCCACGCTGCGAACCCGAGGAACAGGAGCCCGCCGACCAGGCCGATGGTCCGCACCGGCAGCGCGACGCCCAACAGGCCACCCGCCACGACCGACACCAGGTTGCCGACCGCGTAGGCGATCGCCACCCCCGCGAGCACCGGTCCGAGGCGGTGCCTCGCGCCGAACCCGAGCGCCACGAGCTGGGTCTTGTCTCCCAGCTCGGCGACGAACACCAGCCCCAGTGAGGCCAGTAGCGGTTCCACGATGGTTCTCCTCGCTCGGGCTGACCGGGTGCCGGGGCTGCGCGACCTCGACCCCGGACAGCGGTGTGTCCGGCCGTCGAAGGTCTCGCTCACCCCGTGGGGCCCGGGGACCGGGGCTCGTCGCCCAGCGTGTTGATCACCCGGCGAGGACCTACTCCCCTTCGCCGCTGAGCAAGCTATCGGTGGCCGGGGACAGCGGCAACGCGCAGCGCAGGCGCCGTACTCTGCGGGGGATGGACGACCGGCCGATCGGGATGTTCGACTCGGGCTTCGGCGGGCTCACCGTTGCCCGAGCGGTGATCGACCTGCTACCGGCGGAACGCCTGGTGTACGTCGGCGACACGGGCCGCTACCCCTACGGGCCCCGGCCGCTGGGTCAGGTGCGCGGGTTCGCCTTCGAGATCGGCCGCCATCTCGTCGACGACCACGGTGTGAAGCTGCTGGTGGTCGCGTGCAACACGGCCGCGGCCGCAGCGCCTTTGAGCGAGCTGGAGGACACGTTCGGCGTGCCCGTGGTGGGCGTCATCGAGCCCGGGGTCCGCTCGGTCGCGATGGTCACGCAGACCGGGCGCATCGGGGTGATCGGCACGGTCGGCGCCATCGCGTCCGGCGCGTACCAGCGGACGGTCGCCCGGCTGGCGCCCGGCCTCGAGCTCACGTGCGCGGCCTGCCCCGGCTTCGTCGAGTTCGTCGAGCGGGGCGATACCGCCAGCGACCAGGTCCACGTGCTGGCCGAGCGCCTGCTGGCGCCGTTGCGGGAGGCGAAGGTGGACGCGCTGTTGTTGGGCTGCACGCACTACCCGTTCCTGGCCCGCACCATCTCCGACGTGATGGGACGGGACGTGGTCCTGGTCTCGTCGGCCGACGAGACGGCGTTCGAGGTGCGGGCTCAGCTCGAGACCAACCTGCGGCGGCTCGGGGCGCCCGGGCCCCACGATCGGTCGCACCTGGAGGAGGGTGAGCGCCGTCATCGTTGGCTGTCGTCCGGGGACGTTCGGATGTTCCGGGAGCTGGGTCGGCGCCTTCTCGGGCCCGAGCTCGACCATGCCGAGGCGGTTCCCTGGGCGTGAGCGGCACGACCGGCATGACCCTCACCGTGCTCGGCTGCTCGGGGACCTACCCGGGCGCCGGGGACGCCTGCAGCGGCTATCTGGTGCAGAGCCCGGGCGCATCGCTGGTCGTCGACCTCGGGGCCGGCACCCTCGCCAACCTCCAGCAGCACCTGGCGATCGGGGAGATCGACGCGGTGGTCCTCAGCCACGTGCACCCGGACCACTGGCTGGACCTGCCGGTGCTGCGCAATGCGATGCGCTACGTGCTGGGCATCACGGGACTGCCGGTCTACGGGACGGCAGAGACGTGGCTGATGGCCGAGGTCATCATCGGCGAGCTGCCGCCGACGATGCTGTGGCACAACATCGACGAGTCGTCGGTCGTCGAGGTCGGCGACCAGGTCGTGCGCTTCAGCCGCACCGACCATCCGGTCGAGACGCTGGCGGTGCGGGTCGACGCCGCGGGCCGTTCCCTGCTCTACAGCGCCGACACGGGCGCGGCCTGGTACCCGGGAGAAACCGGCGCCGACGTCGACCTCATGGTCTGTGAGGCGTCGCTCCGGCCCGACCACGAGGGCCAGGTCCAGCACCTGTCTGCCCGTCAGGCGGGCAAGCTGGCGCGCACGCTGGGCGCCGGCCGGCTGGTCGTCACGCATGTCGTCCCGGGCGTCGACGCCGAGGCGCAGCTCGGCATGGCCGAGCAGGCGTTCGGCGGCCCTGTGGAGCTGGCCACCGCCAACCGGTCTTATTCGGTGTGACGGTCGGCCGAAGGCCGACGCCATCAGGGGTGGCGGTCGGGGTCGGGCCGGAGTGTGACGGTCGGCCGAAGGCCGACGCCATCAGGGGTGGCGGTCGGGGTCGGGCCGGAGTGTGACTGGTCGACTGTAAGGCCGACGCATGACGGCGGCGGCCCGGGTCGGCCTCGGGTTACGGTGCCCGGGTGATGAGACCCGACGGACGGGCGCCCGACGAACTGCGGCCGGTGACCTTCGAGCGCGACTTCACCGAGATGGCCGCCGGCTCGTCCCTGGTCAGCTTCGGCAGCACGCGGGTGCTGTGCACGGCGTCGATCGACGACGACGTGCCCCGGTGGATGCGGGGTCGCGGCCGGGGCTGGGTGACGGCCGAGTACTCGATGCTGCCGGGGTCGTCCCCCGAGCGGATCCGGCGGGAGGTCAAGGACGGCCGGCCGTCGGGGCGAACCCAGGAGATCCAGCGGCTGATCGGCCGGGCGCTGCGGTCGGTGTGCGACATGACGCTGCTGGGCGAGCGTCAGGTGATCGTCGACTGCGACGTGCTGCAGGCCGACGGCGGGACGCGCACGGCGTCGATCTGCGGCGGCTACCTGGCGCTGCACGATGCCCTCGCCCGGCTGGTGGGCCAGGGCGTGATCGGCGCCCACCCACTGGTCGCGTTCTGCGGCGCCGTGTCCGTGGGCGTGGTCGATGGCACGCCGATGCTCGACCTGGCCTACGTCGAGGACAGCCGGGCCGAGGTCGACATGAACCTGGTGATGACGTCGGAGGGCCGATTCGTCGAGGTGCAGGGCACCGCCGAGGGCATGCCGTTCACGCGGGCCGAGCTCGACGAGATGGTGGCGCTGGGTGAGAAGGGCGTGGCCGAGATCATCGAGCTGCAGCAGGAGATGGTCGCCGAGCCGCCGCCGCGGCGGCGGGTCGTTCCCGACCGCCAGTGAGCCGCGCGAGCCGCGGCCCGGGTGGCCGCCGCCGGCTGCTCCTGGCCACGGGCAACGCGCACAAGGTCACCGAGGTCCAATCGATCCTCGGCGAGCCGTGGCTGGTGGTGGGACGGGATCCTGCAGTCGAGGAAACCGGCTCGACGTTCGAGGAGAACGCCTTGCTGAAGGCCCGGGCGGTGGCGGCGTCGGCCGGTGACCTGGCGATCGCGGACGACTCGGGGATCGAGATCGACGCGTTGGGGGACGCTCCGGGGGTGCGGTCGGCGCGGTGGGCCGACGAGGGCGACTGGATCCCCAGGGTCCTTCGCCAGCTGGCGGGGGTGCCCGAGGCGGAGCGGGGCTGCCGCTACGTCTGCGCCGCCTCCGCCGTGTGGCCGGTTCCGCACGCCCGCGAGTTCGTGGTGCGGGGAGTGGTCGATGGTCGCGTGGCCGAGGCGCCGCGCGGGACGGGCGGCTTCGGCTACGACCCGATCATGATCCCGACCGAGGGCGACGGCCGCACGTTCGCCGAGATGTCCGAGGCCGAGAAGCATGCGCTCAGCCACCGCGGCCGGGCCTTCCGCCGGCTGGCCCTGCACCTCGTCGACTAGCCGGCGCCCCCGGCCAGATGCTGGCGCAGCACGTACTGGAGGATCCCTCCGTGCTCGCAGTACGCGGCCTCCATCGGGGTGTCGAGGCGCACACGGACCGGGATGCTGGTGCCGTCGGCGTCCACCGCGAGCTCGGCGCCGATGAGCGCCCCCGGGTCGGTGCCCGCCAACCCGCGGATGGTGAACGTCTCGGTACCGTCCACTCCGAGCGAGTCCCACGTGGTTCCGTCCTCAAGCTGGAGGGGCAGCACGCCCATGCCGATGAGGTTGGACCGGTGGATGCGCTCGAAGCTCTCGGCGATCACGGCCCGGACGCCGAGCAGCGCCGTGCCCTTGGCGGCCCAGTCACGCGACGATCCGGAGCCGTACTCCTTGCCGGCCAGGACCACCAGGGGGACGCCCTCTGACCGGTAGCGCTCGGCGGCCTCGTAGATCGTCGTCTCGTCGCCCGAGGGCTGGTGTCGGGTGACGCCGCCCTCGGTGCCGGGCGCGAGCCGGTTGCGGATCCTGCGGTTGGCGAAGGTGCCGCGGATCATCACCTCGTGGTTGCCGCGGCGTGACCCGTAGGAGTTGAAGTCGAGGGGGTCGACGCCGTGGTCGATCAGCCAGCGTCCGGCAGGGCTGTCGGGGTGGATCGCCCCGGCGGGAGAGATGTGATCGGTGGTGACGCTATCCCCCACCACCGCCAGCGCCCGGGCGCCCTCGATGTCCGCCAGCGGCGCCGGCTCGTCGGGCAGGCCGTCGAAGTAGGGGGGCCGCCGCACATACGTCGACGTGTCCGACCACTCGTAGTCGCCACTGGCGGGCACGGGCAGCGAGCGCCACATGTCGTCGCCGTCGAAGACCTCGCCGTAGGCGGTGCGGAACATGTCCGACGCCAGCACGTCCTCGATCACGGCGTTCACGTCGGCCTCGCTGGGCCAGAGGTCGGCGAGCGTCACCGGCTCGCCCGCCGGGTCGGTGCCGAGCGGCTCGGAGGTGAGGTCGATATCCATCGTCCCGGCCAGCGCGTACGCCACCACCAGCGGCGGCGACGCCAGGTAGTTCATGCGCACGTCGGGGTTGATCCGACCCTCGAAGTTGCGGTTGCCCGACAGCACCGACACCAGCGCCAGCCCGTGCTCGTTCGCGGCGCTGGCGACGGGCGGGGGCAGGGGCCCGGAGTTGCCGATGCACGTCGTGCAGCCGAAGCCCACCAGGCCGAAGCCCAGCTTCTCGAGGTCGGGCAGGAGCCCGGCGCGCCCGAGGTAGTCGGCCACCACCTTCGACCCCGGGGCCAGCGAGGTCTTGACCCAGGGCTTGCGGTCGAGGCCCCGCTCCACCGCCCTGCGCGCCAGCAGGCCGGCGCCCACCATGACGTGGGGGTTCGACGTGTTCGTGCAGCTGGTGATGGCCGCGATCGCCACGTGGCCGTGGTCGAGCTCGACATCGACCTCCTCGTCGAGGCCCGCGGACGCGTCGAGGTGGACGGGTACGGGGTGATGGGGGCGGCTCGCGGCCGCGTCGCCGACGTCCGGGGCGTCGTCGTCCACGCCACCGTTGGGGTGGCGGCCGTCCTGGATGGCGGCGGGCGGATCGCTGGCCGGGAACGAGGCGGCGTCGGCATCGTCGTAGGCGCGGCCGATCGACACCGGCGTGGTGCCGGGCGTAGTGCCCGCCGCCGACGCCCGGGCCGACTCGGGCAGCGAGTCGAGGAGCGCCACGGCGAAGCGCTGCTTGGCCTCCCGGAGCGGCACCCGATCCTGGGGTCGGGCGGGCCCGGCGATGCAGGGCTCGACGCTGGACAGGTCGAGGTCGAGCGTCTCGGTGAACGTCGGCTCGGCGGCGGGCTCGTGCCACATGCCCTGTTCCTTCGTGTACGCCTCGACCAGCGCCACGAGCTCGTCGGGACGGCCGGTGAAGCGCAGGTAGCGCAGGGTCTCGTCGTCGACCGGAAAGATCGTGATCGTCGAGCCGTACTCGGGCGACATGTTGCCGATCGTGGCCCGGTTCTCGACCGGCACGTTGGCGACGCCCGGGCCGTAGAACTCGACGAAGCGGCCCACCACCCCGTGGGAGCGCAGCATGTTGGTGACAGTGAGGACCAGGTCGGTGGCCGTGGCGCCCTCGGGCAGCTCGCCCGACAGCCTGAACCCGACGACCTCGGGGACGAGCATCGAGATGGGCTGGCCCAGGAGGGCCGCCTCGGCCTCGATGCCGCCGACGCCCCAGCCGACCACGCCGAGGCCGTTGACCATCGGCGTGTGCGAGTCGGTGCCCACCAGTGTGTCGGGGAAGGCGTCGCCGTTGCGGGTGGCGACGACGGTGGCCAGGTGCTCGAGGTTGACCTGGTGGCAGATCCCGGTGGCGGGCGGCACCACGCTGAAGGTGTTGAACGCCTGCTGGCCCCAGCGGAGGAACTGGTAGCGCTCGAGGTTCCGCTGGTATTCCAGCTCGGCGTTGCGGGCCAAGGCCTCGGGCCGGCCGAAGACGTCGACCTGCACGGAGTGGTCGATCACCAGGTCCGCGGGGATGAGGGGGTCTAGCGACTGAGGGTCGCCGCCCTTCTCACGCACCGCATGGCGCATGGCCGCGAGATCGACGACCGCGGGCACGCCGGTGAAGTCCTGCATGAGCACCCGGGCGGGCAGGAACGAGATCTCGCGGCCGTCGGCGCCGGCGTCGGCGCGTCCGCCCGACCACCGTGCCAGGGCGGCGACGTCGTCGTCGGTGACCCGCAACCCGTCGTTGTGGCGCAGCAGGTTCTCGAGCAGGACCTTGAGCGAATAGGGCAGCCGGCTGGGGTCCCCGAAGTCGGCCTCCAGGGCGCCGAGCCGCTGGATCCGATAGCGCCGGCCGCCGGCTTCGAGGGTGGCACGAGCGTCGATGGCGGCCATACGGGTCACGCTACAGGCCGTCCCCGGCGACCCCGGCGGAAGGCGACGCCCACCGCCGCGACCAGTGCGGCGGTGGTGGCGGCCTCGGTCCAGCCCCAGTGGGGCGCCTCGTTCTGGATGTGGCCGTGGAACCGGTCGACGGCGGGCGGGAACGGCGACCGGCCGAAGAAGTGGCGGCCCGGCTTGTCGAGGTCGATCAGGCAGGCGCCCGCGAGGCCCATGAGCGCGCTGCGCCGCACCGAATGGGGCGCGGCGGCGGCCACCGCGGCGGTGACACCGAGGCCGATGGACCCGTCGACGCGGGCCAGCCTGAGGAACTCCTCATCGCCCATGTCCGGCTCGCCGAAGTGCGGCGTCATGTCCATCAGGACATGGGACGCAACCCCGGCGACGAACGCCGGCACCGGGCGGCGCACCAGCGCGCCAATCGCGGCCCCGGCCAGCGCGTGGTTGGTCACGAACACCTGCGGAACCTACAGCGGCATTGCCGGCCCTTGGCCGGTCACGCCTCCTTGGCCGCTCGGCTGGGCGCCACCCGGGGCGGCTCGTTGGGCATCTTGGGGTAGACCGGCGGCCAGGGCGCATCCATGAGCCCGCTAGCCATGTCGTGCTCCGACATCGCCAGCAGTGGCTCGATCGACTGGGGTTCGTCGCCCATGGTCGCCCACGGGTCGCCCCGCTCCGCGACCCGGGCCGGCACGGTCGACAGGGTGAGGTCGTCGGGATGCACGTCGTCCAACTCGTCCCACGACAGGGGGGTCGAGACCTGCCCGCCGACTCGGGCCCGCACCGACCAGGCACCGAACACCGTCTTGTGGGGGGCGTTCTGGTTGTAGTCGATGAAGATCCGCTGGCCGCGCTCCTCCTTCCACCAGGCGGCGGTGATGAGGTCGGGTCGACGGCGCTCGAGCTCGCGGGCCGCCGCCACGGCCGCCGCCCGCACCTGGTACGAGTCCCACCGGGGCTGAAGGCGGGCGTACACGTGGATGCCCCGGTTGCCGGTGGTCTTGGGGAACGAGGCGATGCCCAGCTCGTCGAGGAGCGCCTTCACCTCGACGGCCGCCCGGGCGGCCTCCGCGAAGCCCGTGACCGGTTGGGGATCGAGGTCGAGGCGCAGCTCGTCGGCGTGGTCGGGGTCGGCGGCGAGGTTGGGCCACACGTGGAACCCGAGGCACGTGAGGTTGACGGCCCACGCGACGTGCGCGACGTCGGCGGCCACCAGCGCCTGCGAGGGCGTGCCGTTGACGGTGCTGACGGTGGTGGTCTGGAGCCAGTCGGGGATCTCCTTGGGCACCCGCTTCTGGAAGAAGTTGGGCCCGCCGGCGCCCTCGGGGAAGCGCTGCATCAGCACCGGGCGCCCGCCCATCGTCCGCATGAGCGAATCCTCGATGGCGAGGTAGTAGCGGACGAGGTCGAGCTTGGTCTCGCCTCGTTCGGGGAAGAACACCTTGTCCGGGCTCGTGATGCGGACCTCGTGCCCCGCCGCCTCCACCACCTCGACGTCGCTCGCGGGCGCCATGCGAGGCACGGTAGCGGGACGCCCGCTGGCCCATTGCCGTCTTTGAAGATCTTCCGGGCCATAACCCCGGAAGATCTTCAAAGACAGCGGAGGCGGCTCTCGACGAGGCGGGTCAGCTCACGCCGGATCGCCGCCCGGCGCCGTCGGAGGTGTGTCGACGTGTACCGGAGCAGGTACCACCCGTCGAGTACCAGACGGTTCTGCCGTTCGTCGCAGTGGTCGAGCGACTCGCGGGTGGCACGCGTCTCGAGGCCGTCGACCTCCACGCCCACCTTCACCGCCGGCACTGCGAAGTCGAGCACGTACCGCCGCCCGTCGAGCTCGACCCCGTACTGATACTCGACTCGCACGCCGGTGGTCGCAGCGATCGCGGCGAACGTCGACTCGAGCGGGCTGTACGACTTGACGCCACCGAGCGCCCGCAGCTGGAGCGCGCGGCGGAGCACGCCGAGGCCGCGCCGACCGGGCCGTGAGAGATCTTCGACCAGCCGTTGCAACGCATTGAGGCTGAAGCGGTCGAGGTACAGCCCCCGCTCGATGGCGGTCGGTACCAGTTGCGGGGCAACGGCCCCCAGGTCGCCGACCGTTCGGATCGGGTTGGTGACGGGGATGCCACGTCGCCGGGCCATGTCTACGTCGCGCAGGTCGGTGCTCCGGTGCAGCAGGGCACCCGCTGGTGTCGGACACCGTGCGTACGGAACGACGATCTCCACCGGCGTGGGGGGATCGATCAACCCCCATGGCACGGCGGCCGCACGGTGCGACGCCAGTGCCTGGGGTCCCGCCGCCAAGCACGCGGCCAACACCGCCTGCTCCCAGCTCCGCCTTGTGCCGATCGTGCGGTACACACCGGCGTCGAGGCGCACGAGCGAGCCTCGGTCCAGGCGGGCCCGCAGCTGATCGGGCGTGATGCCGTTACCGACGATGTCGGCCAGGGTGACTACGCCGTGCTGAGGCGCTGCAAGACGGTCGATGCGGCCGTCGACGGTGCGCGTCTTCATCCGCCAATTAGACCGCCTGGGTATGACAGTTATTGTAAGGAACGTCTTAAGGAAAATGGGCGTAGAGCACCGGAAAATCTTCAAAGACGGCTCGGTGGCCGTCACCACCCCCGCAGGTCGACGGGCCAGACGTCGGTGACCTCGGCGTCGGGGCCCTGGCCGACCACCACGAACATCCGGTCGTGGAGGGCAACTGTGGGGTCGACGTGGGCCGGGAGGACCCGCACCCGGTCGCCCACCCGCACCGGGCGTTCCGCGCGGGTCCCGAACGTGATGTGCTCGTC
>Ga0081538_10000158_pt1 | contig 71138 bp, 79 predicted proteins | sample TabmetS5T2R1_FD_71022 | JGI IMG/M metagenome (GOLD analysis project Ga0081538, IMG submission 71022) | Tabebuia heterophylla rhizosphere microbial communities from the University of Puerto Rico - S5T2R1 | ecosystem: Host-associated > Plants > Roots > Rhizosphere ... | reverse complement strand
CGGGTGGGCCGTTCGAAAGCGAAAGCCCTCGAAGCCGCGCCGCGACAAGCGGCGCGCGACGCACAAGCTGTCGATTCCGGCGCTCGTTGAGTGCCCGCAGTGCCATCAGCCGAAGCGGCCTCACCACGTCTGCCCGACGTGCGGCACCTACAAGGGCCGCGAGGTCGAGCCGCTCCGAACCCAGGCTCCCTAAACCGTGCCCGTCCGGGTCGCCGTCGATGCGATGGGCGGCGATCGGGCGCCGGAGGAGATCGTGGCCGGCGCGCTCGCGGCGGCCTCCGACGACGTCGTCCCGGTCATCTTCGGCCCGCGGGAGGTGCTCGAGCCCCTCGCCGGCGGCCTCGAGATCGTCCATGCCGAGCAGGTGGTCTCTATGGACGAGAAGCCCACAGATGCCGTGCGGGAAAAGCGCGAGAGCTCGCTCTTCCTCTCCTGTCGGGCCGTCCACGACGGGACGGCCGACGCGGTCGTCGGCGCGGGGAACACCGGCGCGATGCTCGCTGCCGGGCTCCTGGAGATTCGGAGGCTGCCGGACGTCCACCGGCCGGCGATCGCGGTGCCCATTCCCGCCCTCGGCGGCCCGTCCATCTTGATCGACGCAGGCGCGAACGCCGACGCCCGACCGGAGCACCTGGTGCAGTTCGCGCACATGGGCGCCGTCTTCGCCGAAGAGATCGCCGGCCTGGCGCAGCCGTCGGTCGCGCTCCTCTCCATCGGGGAGGAGCCGGAGAAGGGGAACAAGCTCGTCCGCGAGGCGCACGCCGAGCTCGCGGAGGCCTCCGGCCTTCGCTTCGTCGGGAACGTCGAGGGCCGCGAGCTCCTGCGCAAGGCCGCGGACGTCGTCGTCTGCGACGGCTTCACGGGGAACATGGCGCTGAAGCTCCTCGAGGGCACGATCAAGACGACGCTCGAGGCTTTCCGTGAGGAGGCAAGCAGCTCCGTTCGCGGGAAGCTCGGAGGGCTGCTGATCCGCCCCGCGGCCCGCGGGCTTCGCACCCGCCTCGACCCCGATACGTACGGCGGCGCCTACCTCCTCGGCCTGCGCGGCCTCGTCGTGATCGCGCACGGCAACTCCTCCGCAACGGCGATCGCCAACGCCGTCCGCTACGCGGCCGTCGGGGTGGCGGGCACCGTGGTCGAGCGCGTGGCCGAGCGCCTCGCGATGCGCGTGCGCGAGGGCGCCGCCCCGTGAAATTGCCCGTCCAAGCGTGGTAGCATCCGGCGCCGTTCACGCTGGGTGTCCGAAACCAGAAAGGCAGGGAGAGAAACGAGATGGCAGCATCGCGCGAGGAGATCGCCGAGCGGGTGAAGGACGTTCTTGTCGAGCAGCTCGGGATCGAGGAGGGCGAGATCACGGAAGAGGCCTCGTTCCAGGACGATCTCGACGCCGACTCGCTCGACCTCGTCGAGCTCATCATGGAGCTCGAGGACCAGTTCGGGATCAAGATCTCGGATGAGGATGCCCAGCAGATCCAGACCGTCGGGCAGGCAGTCGACTACATCGCCTCCCACCAGTAACGAGGGGCCGGGGAGCTCCCTCCTCGCTTTGATCGAGGCGCTGCCGGAGCAGCGCGTCCGCCACGCTTTCACGCACGCCTCTTGGGCGCCGAGCCGGGCCGACTCCTACGAGCGCCTCGAGTTCCTGGGGGACAGCGTCCTCGGCTTAGCGATCGCCGAGGAGCTCTACGACCGTTTCCCCAACGAGCCGGAAGGCCGGCTCGCCAAGATCCGCGCGCACGTCGTCTCGCGCCAGAGCTGCGCGCTCGTCGGCAAGCGCATGGGGCTCGGGGAGCTGTTCGCGAGGAATGCCGGCGTCGTCGACCCAGACGAGCTGCGACGCCTGGCCGCCAACCGCAACGTGCTCGCCGCGCTCGTGGAGGCCTGCCTCGGAGCGCTCTACCTCGAGCACGGGTTCGAAGTCATCCGCGCGCCGATCGTGGACGCCTTCCACGAGCGGATCGACTACGCGCTCGAGGGCCATGTTGACTACAAGACCGAGCTCCAGGAGGAGCTAGCCCGCAGGGGGATGGGGGTGACGTACTCGGTGCTGTCGGTCGAGGGCCCGCCGCACGACCGCCATTTCACCTGTGCGGCGACCGTTGACGGCGAGGTCGCGGGCACGGGAGAAGGGGCCTCGAAGAAGGCGGCCGAGCAGGCGGCCGCCCGCGAGGCGCTGGAGAAGCTCGCGGTTTCCTAAGGAGGGCTCGACGAAACGTAGCTGTGGCGGCGAGCGACGTTCCGCCGAGCCCTCCTAGTTCTCCGCGAGCAAGGCGGCGCCGATCGCGCCGCCGAGGTCGCCGAGCGCGGCCGGCAGCATGACCGGCGGGCGGTCGTCGACGAAGAGGTGGGGCTGCATCGCCTCCGCGATGCGGGCGACGTAGGGCTCGCCGAGGCGGGTGCCGAGGCCGCCGCCGATGATCACGGCCTCGACGTCCAGGAGGTTGACCGCCGACGCGATACCCGCGCCGAGCGCCCCGAGGGCGCGGTCGATCAGTTCCTTAGCCAGGTGGTCGTGGTGGTCGAGCGCGGCGGCCCAGACCCCGCTCGTCAGCCGGTCGCGGCCGCGCTTCTCCATCAGGTGGAAGAGGACCGTCTTGCGGCCGTGCTCCACCTCCGACCGCGCCCGCGCCTCCATCGCGCCGCGTCCGGCGTAGGCCTCCAGGCACCCCTTGCGCCCGCAGGGGCAGCGGGCGCCGCCGCGCTTCACGACGACGTGCCCGATCTCGCCGGCAGCGCCACGGCCGAGCCAGAGCCGGCGATCGAGGACGATGCCTCCGCCCACCCCGGTGCCCCACCAGACGCCGAGGAAGGACGAATAAGGCTTGCCTGCGCCCAGCTCGAGCTCGCCGAGGACGGCCACCTGGACGTCGTTGTCGATGCAGACCGGAGCTCCGAGCGCCTCCGTGAGCGTCGCAGCGAGCGGAAAGGGATCGTCCCAGTCGGGCAGGTTCCGTGCGTGGGCGACCGTGCCCGCGTCCGCGTCCACCGCGCCGGGTGAGCCCACACCGACGCCGCCGAGCTCCTCGACGGCGACGCCCGCGCCGGCGGCCGCCTCCTCGACGCTCGCGGCGATCCTGGCAGAGACCTCGGGCGGCCCGCCCTTGGTCGGCGTCGGATGGCGGGCCTGGCCGACGACGCCGTTGTCGGGGCCGACGACGACAGTCTGGATCTTGGTCGCCCCGAGGTCGACGCCTGCCCGGAACGTCGCCATCAGCGGCGGAGCCGGATCGCGTTCAGGTCGGCGGCGACGATCTCGGCCGCGCGGGCCTCGACATCGTCGATGTCGTCGTGCTCGGCGTGGAGGTAGCGGCCGGAGAGCGTGTCGAGGCGTCCCGACGCGAGCGCCCGGACGAGCCGCGGCGCCAGCTCGGGCGGCGTCCACGGTGCGTCGTCGCCCATACGGTCCCCGATCAGGTCCGTGCGGACGAGGCCGGGGCTGATCGAGAAGACCGGGATGCCGTGCGGCTCGAGCTGGGCCGCGAGCGTCTCGCTGAAGCGGTGCACCGCGGCCTTGCTGGCGCCGTAGGCGGTCGACGTGCTGCCCGGCAGGTAGGCAGCGCCGCTGGCGACGTTGACGATGCGGCCCCCGCCGCGCGCGATCATCCCGGGGATCACCGTCCGGCAGCAGAGGTAGACGCCCAGAACGTTGACCTCGAGCACGTGCCACCACTCCTCGGGCTCGAGCTTCCAAGCGGACTCCTCCCAGATCGCGATCCCCGCGTTGTTGACGAGGAGATCGATCGGCCCGAGCTCCTCCTCGACCTGAGCGACCATTCGCTCGACGTCGGCGCGCCTCGAGACGTCGGCCTGGATCGCGACGCCGCCCGTCTCCGCGGCGGTCTCCTCCACCTGCTCCCGCGTCCGCGCGGCGACGGCGACCCGTGTTCCGGCGCGGGTGAGCTCGAGCGCGATCCCGCGCCCGATCCCGCGGCCGCCGCCGGTGACGAGCGCGACCGCGCCTGCGAGCTCGGCGTCCGTGGACATCCTGTCCGGATCCTACGCTGATCAGCATGAGCGTCGAGGACGAGAAGCGCCTCGCGGCGGAGGCTGCCGCCGAGCTGGTCGAAGACGGCATGGCCGTCGGCCTCGGCACGGGCACGACGGTCGCGTACTTCCTCCCGGCGCTGACGCGGCGCGGCCTCCGGCCCCGCTGCGTGGCTACATCTCCGCAGACCGAGACGGCGGCGCGGGAGCTCGGGCTCGCGGTCGAGCCGTTCGACGAGCTCGAGCGGATCGACATCGCGGTCGACGGCGCGGATCAGATCGCGCCGGACGGCTGGGTCGTCAAAGGCGGTGGCGCGGCGCACACGCGCGAGAAGATCGTCGCGGCCGCAGCCGAGCGCTTCGTCGTCATCGCCTCCTCTGACAAGCTCGTCGACGCCGTCCGGCCGCCGATCCCGCTCGAGATCCTCCCGTACGGCGTCCGCGCCACCTTGGCGCGCGTCGCTCCGGCCGAGCTCCGCGACGTGCCGCCGAGCCCCGATGGCGGGTTGATCGGCGACTACCGCGGCCCGGTGGACGATCCCGCGGAGCTCGCCGCGCGGCTCTCGGCGACGCCCGGCGTGATCGAGCACGGCCTCTTCCCGCCCGCGCTCGTCTCCGAGATCCTCGTGGGCCGCGAGGGCGCCGTCGAGCAGCTCAGGAGCTAAGAGCCTCTAACAGAATGAGGAGCCATGCCGTCTGGCTGCGCTGGGGCGGCCCGAGGCGGCGTCCTCAGTCGGGCCCATACCGCTGGGGGTATGGGCGCTTCCTGCGTCCTTGCCTCGAACCACCCAGCGCACCCAGCCGGCGGGTCATCATTCCGTTAGAAGCTCTAAGCTCGGGCGCATGGCGTTCATCACCCGCGGCTTCCGCGGCAAGCGCGAGACGGACGAGAGCGGACGCATTCCTCCCGGCCAGTACGAGACGCACGACTTCCCCGTGCTCTCGGCCGGGCCGACACCGCACACCCCACTCGAGAGCTGGAGCTTCTCGATCTCGGCGGGCGACGAGGAGCTCGCGCGCTGGAGCTGGGAGGAGTTCCGCACGCTCCCGAGCGAGACGATCACGAAGGACATCCACTGCGTCACGAAGTGGTCGAAGCTGGACACCACCTGGGAGGGCGTCTCCGTCGACACCCTCCTGGACGGGATCGAGACCGACGCGGCCTACGTGACCGCCTGGAGCGACGGCGGCTACACGACCAACCTGCCGCTCGAGGACGTCACCGGCGGCAAGGCGTGGGTGGCGTTCGGGTATGACGGCGAGCCGCTTGACCCCGAGCACGGCGGCCCGGCGCGCCTGCTCGTGCCGCACCTTTACTTCTGGAAGAGCGCCAAGTGGGTGCGCGGGCTGCGCCTCATGGACGAGGACGAGCCCGGCTTCTGGGAGTCGCTCGGCTACCACCTCTACGGCGACCCGTGGCGGGAGCAGCGGTACTGGGGCGACTGAGGGCTCCTAGCGGAATGAGGAGCGATCCCGTCCGGCCGCGCTGGGCGGCCCGAGGCGGCGTCCTCAGTCGCGCTCATACCTCTCCAGGTATAAGCGCTCCCTGCGTCCTTGCCTCGAACCACCCATCGCATCCAGACGGGGGGTCATCATCCCGCTAGGAGCCCTGACACCGCTTCGCTGGCTGCTGGCGGAGCTAGCCGAGCTGGTACCGGAGACCCCGCGCGTCTCCAGCCTCGTCCTCGACGTGCCCGGCTGGGCCGGCCACCGCCCCGGCCAGCACGCGGACGTGCGGCTGACCGCCGAGGACGGCTACCAGGCACAGCGCAGCTACTCCCTCGCGGCACCGGAGGACGGCGATCGGGTCGTGCTCACGGTGGAGGAGCTCCCGGACGGCGAGGTCTCTCCTTTCCTGACGCGGGAGTTGCGTCCCGGCGACCGCTTCGAGCTGCGCGGGCCGATCGGCGGCTACTTCGTCTGGCACGGCTCGTCCAGCGGGCCGCTCCACCTCGTCGCCGGCGGCTCGGGCGTCGTCCCGCTCATGGCGATGCTCCGGCACCGCGCCGCAGCGGGCCTCGCAGTGCCCGCGACGCTCCTCTACTCCTCGCGCTCGCTCGACGACGTCATCTACCGGGAGGAACTCGACGGGCTGGCTGCGTCGGATTCGGCCCTGACGGTCGTGCACACGCTCACGCGGGAGCAGCCCGACGCCTGGGAGGGCTACACGCGCCGGATCGACGACGCGATGCTGGCGGAGGTCTTCGGCCCGCCCGACGGAGCCGCGACCGCATTCGTCTGCGGCCCCACCCGTTTCGTCGAGGTGGCCGCAGACGGGCTCGTCGGCCTAGGCTACGACCCGAGCCGCGTCCGCACGGAGCGGTTCGGCCCTAGCGGGAGGTGAGGCTCGTGGAGACCGCAGATCTGAGGCTCGACGGCAACGCGATCGGCGGCCTGCTCCGGGAGATCTTCGTCGAGGAGATGACGGTCGCAGTGACTGCGTGCGCCGGCTGCGGAGCGGTGCGCGAGGTCGGGGCGCTGGCCGTGTACGTTCAGGCCCCCGGGGCGGTCGCGCGCTGCCCGGGCTGCGACGCGGTGCTGCTGCGCGTGGTCCGAAGCGAGGAGCGGCTCTGGTTCGACCTGCGCGGAGTCAGCTGCTTCGAGCTGCGGGTCGACGGGGAGTGATCTTCGTCCTCGACACCTGAGGAGGCACGCCGGTGCCGACCTGTTTGACAGCGTCCGCCGCTGGGGTCATGGTGTCGGTTGTAACGAGAGGAGCGGCGATGGCGCGCACCACACCTCTGCGGCGCTGCCACGGCCCGGGCGCGAGTCGCTGATGGCCCGCGAGCGAGAGCAGCCGCGCACGCTCCGCCTCTTCGTCGCGTACAGCGGCACCGACCTGCGCCTGCTCGACCGGCAGAGCGTCGAGATGATCCCGCCTCCCGCCGACGACGTCGAGGAGCGGCGGTCGGGCTTCTGGCTCGAGCTCCGGGACGGCAAGGGGCAGACCGTCTACAGCCAGGTCACGCAGAACCCCATCCGCCTCTCCGCCGAGCTGCTCACGGACGACCGCGAGCGTCCCATCGCTCGAGCGGAGCTTGCCGAGGTGAAGGGAGAGTTCGTCCTGCATGTCCCCGATCTACCTGAGGCGGAGGCCCTCGTCTTCATGAGCAGCCCTGCCGGGCCCGCCGGGCTTGGCGAGCCCGCTTCAGAAGTGGCGCGGCTCGACCTCACCCAGCGCCCCGGACAGGAGCCGGCGTCAGCGTGAGCACCGCTGACGGAACGGTCATCGGCACCGCGAAGATCGTCGACCATGGCTCGCGGCAAGCCGCTTCAACCTCGTCCTCCTCTCGGACGGCTACCGCCAGGCGGAGCTCGGTCAATTCGCCGCCGACGCGCAGCAGTTCGTGAACAGCCTGTTCTCCACCGCGCCGTTCGACGGGCTCCAATGCGGGATCAACGTCTACCGGATCGACGTCAGCTCGACCGACAGCGGCGCCGACGACCCCACGGCGTGCGGCGGCACGGGTGCCGCTCCGGCCACGTACTTCGATGCCTCGTTCTGCAATGCGGGCATCCAACGGCTCCTGCTCGTCAACACCACGACGGTCGTGAACGTCCTCAATGCGCAGGTGCCACAGTGGCACCAGGCGCTCGTAATCGTGAACAGTCCGATCTGGGGCGGCGCGGGCGGGACGATCGGAACGACGTCGAAGGCGACCGGTTGGGAAGGCATCGCCATCCACGAGATGGGCCACTCGGCCTTCGGCTTGGCCGACGAGTACGAGTACTGGGCGGGATGCGGCATAGACACGACGCAGAACACCTACACGGGACCGGAGCCCGCGCAGCCGAACATTACGGCGGACAGCAATCGGGCGACGATCAAATGGGCAGACCTCGTCGCCGCGACGACGCCGATGCCGACGACGTCGAACCCGGACTGCACTCAGTGTGATACTCAGCCGAGCCCTGTGCCGGCGGGCACTGTCGGCGCGTTCGAGGGCGCGGGCTACTTCCACTGTGGCCTGTTCCGCCCCGAGTTCGACTGCATGATGCGGAACCTCACAGGTTTCTGTGCCGTCTGCCGCCGACGCATCACGCAGCGGCTCACGCCCTTCCTGCCGCGCTGCACGGCTCCTGTCTTCGCCGGCTCCTCGCCGATCCTGTGTCTGATCAGGACAATCGTGCTCTTCGTCGTTATCGCGCTCCTCGGCCTGCTCGCGCTCCTCCTCCGGGTGTTCTGTCTCCTGGGATCGGAGACCGCCTGCCGCCAAGCCGAGTCGCTCGGGTGCCAGATCGCCCAGCTGCGCTTCCGGATACGCCACTGCCGGAGCGGCAACTCAGATCCCTGTTTACCGCTCTAGCTGTCCACATAGCCCGTCCGTCGGGATCGTCAGACTTCGGCCTTCGTGTATCTTCGTTCCGTCAAGATCCGGGGGTTCAAGTCGTTCCCGGACCTGGTCGAGGTACGTCTCGAGCCGGGTGTCGCCGTGGTCGTGGGCCCGAACGGCTCGGGCAAGTCGAACATCTCCGATGCGATCGTCTGGGCCGCCGGAAGCCTGAGCCCAACCGAGCTCCGCGCCGAGAAGCCCGACGACGTCCTCTACGCGGGCTCGAAGGACAAGCCTGCCGCCGAGTGGTGCGAGGTCGAGCTCCTCTTCGACAACGAGGAGGGCGACGGCCCGTTGGACGTGGCCGAGCTGTCGGTCGTCCGCCGCCTCCACGGCGGGGGCGAGGGCGAGTACCTCGTCAACCGCGCCCGGGTGCGGCGCACCGACGTCGTCGAGCTGCTCGCGGACATCGGGCTCGCAGGCGAGCGACACTCGATCATCGGGCAGGGCCGGGTCGAGGAGATCCTCGTCTCGAAGCCCGAGGAGCGGCGCGCCCTGGTCGAGGAGGCGGCGGGGCTGGGCAAGTTCAAGCGCCGCCGGCACCGCGCCGAGCTGAAGCTCGCCCGCGTGCAGGTGCAGGTCGAGCGGGCCCGCGACCTTGAGGATGAGGTGCGCAAGCGCTTGCGCCCTCTCGCCCTGCAGGCGAGCGCGGCCGAGCGTGCGGAGAAGCTCGGCGTCGAGATCGAGCTCCTGAAGACGCGCCTCGCCGCCGCCGAGCTCGACGCCATCGACCGGCGGCTCGCCGAGGTCGACGAGCGTGTCACCGAGGCGACCCAGGAGCGACGACGCCGGGACGAGCGTCTGGAAGGGGTGCTCGCGGAGCGGAGGAAGGCCGAGGACGGACTGGCCGAGGCGGCGGGGCGGCACGAGCGCGCGACGGCAGCGCTCTACCGGCTGCGAAGCGCCGTCGAGCGCCTGGAGCTGCGGCGTGAACGGGCCGAGGAGACGGCGGCCGCGCTCGAGGCCGACGCGAACCGCCCACGACTCCCGAGCGCGCCCAAGCCGCCGAGCTATGAGCGCGCGCTCGCCGCGGCGGCAGCGTGGGCGCCCGAACGCGTCGACCTAGACGAGGCCGTCGAGCGGCTGCGAAGGGCCCAGGCGGAGCGCCGTGATGCGCTCGTCGCCCTCTCGGGAAGGGAGAGCTGGTACGCGGCGGACTCGGCGGCAGCGGCACCCGAGCCGACGTCCTCGTCGCGGGAGGAGCTCCTACGGGAGCTCGCGGGCCTCACACGTCGGGCGGCGGCCGCGCTGGGCGGTGCGGCCGAGCAGGCGGCTCGGCTCGAGGCCCCGCTCCGCGCGCGGGTGGACGCGGGTGGAAGCCGCGCGGGTGAGCTGGGCGAGGAGCTTCGCCGCCTCGGAGGGCTGGAGGCGGAGCTTCGCCGCGCCGCGTCTGAGGCCGCCGAGCGGCTCTCCGCCGTCGGGATCGAGCGCGCCCGCTTCGAGGCGGAGCGGGAAGAGGTCCTCCGTCGGCTGCCCGAGGACGCGCTGGCGGAAGCGCTCACCGACGAGGAGGCGGACGAGCTTCGTGCCCAGCTGGAACGGCTCGAGCGGCGGCGCGAGGCCCTTGGGCAGGTGAACCCGCTCGCAGCCGAGGAGCACGCGCGCGAGAAGGCCCGCCTCGAGGAGCTGAGCGTCCAGCGCGAGGATCTCGAGCGCTCCCTCACCGAGCTGGAAGCCCTCCGCGACGAGCTCGCCGAGACGGTCGAGCGACGCTTCGAGGAGACGCTCGGCGAGGTCGAGCGCCACTTCGAGGAGGTCGCCTCCACGCTCTTCCCGGGCGGTCGCGGCCGGCTCCTCCGGGTCGAGGACGACGACGGCGGCGAGCCGGGCATCGAGCTCGAGCTGCAGCCCGCCGGGAAGCGCATCACACGGCTCTCCCTGCTCTCCGGCGGCGAGAAGGCTCTGGGCGCGATCTCGTTCCTCTTTGCGCTCTTCCTCGCCCGCCCATGCCCGTTCTACCTCCTGGACGAGGTCGAGGCGGCGCTCGACGACGCCAACATCGGTCGCTTCACGGAGCTTCTGCGCCGGTTCTCCGGCAGGGCGCAGTTCATCGTCGTCACGCACCAGAAGAGGACGATCGAGGCGGCGGATATCCTCTACGGCGTGACGATGGGCGCCGACGGGATCTCGCAGGTCGTCTCGAAGCGGCTGGCGGCGGCGCCGGAGGCCGAGGCCCTCAGCGCGTGATGTTAAGAGCCCCTAACGCGATGACAGCCATGCCGCCTGGCCGCGCTGGGCGGCCCGAGGCGGCGTCCTCAGTCGCGCCCACACGCCTATCGGTGTGGGCGCTCCCTGCGTCCTTGCCTCGAACCACCCAGCGCACCCAGTCGGCGGGCCGTCACCACGTCAGTGGCTCTTAGCTGGGCGGAGTTCCTCGGCGATCCCGAGGACGCTCCGGAGGAGGGCGAGGAGAAGCGGCGCGGCTGGTTCGGCCGCCTGCGCGAGTCGCTGACGGCCAGCCGCCAGGCGCTGACGCGGGAGCTCCTCTTCGATCCGGGCGACGCCGACGCATGGGAGCGAATCGAGGAAGCGCTCATCGCCGCGGACTGCGGCGTCACGGCGACGGTCGAGATCGTGCAGCGGCTCGAGGAGCGGGAGCCCAAGAGCCAGGCCGAGCTCGTCGAGGAGTTGGAGGAGGTCGTCGCCGACCTCGTCACGGTGGACGGGCAGGAGCGGCTGCAGCTCGGCGGGCCGCCCGCCGTCGTCCTCGTCGTCGGCGTCAACGGCACCGGCAAGACGACGACGATCGGCAAGCTCGCCAGCCGCCTGCAGGAGTCCGGTCGCTCCGTCGTCCTGGCTGCAGCGGATACGTTTCGCGCCGCCGCCGAGGAGCAGCTGGAGATCTGGGCCGAGCGCGCCGGGGCGGACTTCGTCGGCTCCCAGCGCGGGGCCGACCCCGCCGCGGTGGCGTTCGACGCCATCTCGGCCGCGGAGGCGCGCGGGCGTGACGTGGTCGTCGTCGACACCGCCGGCCGCCTGCACACGCAGACGAACCTCATGGAGGAGCTGGCCAAGGTGCGGCGGGTCATCGCCGGCAGGCTCGAAGGCGCGCCCCACGAGACCCTGCTCGTCCTCGACGCGACGACGGGCCAGAACGGCCTGCGGCAGGCGAAGCTCTTCGACGAGGCCGTCGGCGTCACCGGCGTCGCGCTCACGAAGCTGGACGGGAGCGCCAAGGGCGGCGTCGCGGTGGCGGTCGCCCACGAGCTCGGACTGCCGGTGAAGCTCGTCGGCGTGGGGGAGACCCTCGACGACCTGCAGCCCTTCGACCCGCGGGACTTCGCCCGGGCGCTCGTTCGCGGCGATTGAGGCCGTCCGCGCACGCGCCGCGCCCGCGCGCATCCGGCACGCTTGCGCGCGCCACCTGCGCGGATTTCCGCGGTACGCTCGAAGCGGGGGGCGCCCGGCTACTCCGGCCGCGACCGAAAGGGGCCTGGCCGCACGGGCCGGCTAGCGCTCGACCCCGAACGCGATGTCCACGGTCGTGCGGAACAGCGTGATGTCGCCGTCCTCGACCACGGCGCTCATCTCGATCACGTGGGCGCCGCTGATGTCGCGCACCGTCTGAGCAGCCTCCCGGACCGCGACGCGCGCCGCGTCGGCGAAGCTGTCATCCGACTGGCCGATCACCCGAATCACCTTCGCGATGTTCGCCATCTCGCTCCTCCTTGGCTCGTGGGTGCGGAAAAGCACACGGCTACACTTCCCGCCGGCCAATGTTTGACACGCTTTCCGACAAGCTGCAAGGCGCGCTGGGCGATCTCCGCAGCCGCGGCGTCCTGACCGAGGAGGATCTCTCGCGCGCGATGCGCGAGATCCGGCTCGCGCTGCTCGAGGCCGACGTCAACTTCAAGGTGGTCAAGGAGTTCGTCGCAACGGTGCGCGAGCGCGCGACGGGCGCCGCCGTCACGAAGAGCCTGACGCCGGGCCAGGAGGTCGTCCGGATCGTCCACGAGGAGCTGACCGAGCTGATGGGCTCGGGCGGCTCCAAGCTCGCGTACGCCGGGCGCCCGCCGACCGTCGTCCTCCTCGCCGGCCTCCAGGGATCGGGGAAGACGACCGCCGCCGCCAAGCTTGCGCTCCTGCTCCGCAAGCAGGAGAACAAGTCGCCCGCGCTCGTCGCCGCCGACCTGCAGCGGCCGGCCGCGGTCGACCAGCTGGAGCAGCTCGGGAAGCAGATCCAGATCCCCGTCTACCTCGACCGCTCGACCAAGGATGCCGTCGCGGTCGCGCGCCACGGGGTCGAGCAGGCGCAGGCCCAGGGCCGCGACGTGGTCATCGTCGACACTGCCGGCCGGCTCCAGATCGACGAGCCGCTGATGGAGGAGCTCGCCGCGGTCCGAAAGGAGGTCAAGGCGCACAACGTCCTCCTTGTCCTCGACTCGATGACCGGCCAGGAAGCCGTCGCGGTAGCCGAGGCCTTCCAGGAGCGGGTGGATTTCGACGGCGTCGTGCTGACGAAGCTTGACGGCGACGCCCGCGGCGGCGCCGCGCTCTCGGTCAAGGCCATCACCGGCAAGCCGATCAAGCTCGCCTCCACCGGCGAGAAGCTCGACCAGCTCGAGTACTTCCACCCCGACCGCATGGCCTCTCGCATCCTCGGGATGGGCGACGTCCTGACGCTCATCGAGCGCGCCGAGCAGGCCGCTGAGGTGGACGAGCAGGAGGAGATGGAACGCCGCCTGCGCGCCGGCCAGTTCACGTTCGAGGACTTCCTCCAGAGCTACCGGATGATGCGCCGCATGGGCCCGGTCAAGTCCATCGTCGGCATGATCCCCGGACTGGGGAAGCAGCTCCAGGGCGCAGACGTCGACGATCGCGAGCTGAGCAAGGTCGAGGCAATCGTGCTCTCGATGACGGTGGACGAGCGCCGCCGGCCCGAGATCATCAACGGGTCGCGCCGCGCCCGGATCGCGAGGGGGAGCGGCACCACCGTGCAGCAGGTGAACCAGCTCCTCAACGCCCGCAAGCAGATGGCGAAGATGGTGAAGCAGATGGGGAAGGGCAAGATGCCCAACCTCCAGTCGATCGCGGCGGCCCAGAGGCGCCGCTAGGAACGGACGAAAGGACCGAATGGCAACTCGCATCAGACTGGCCCGCGTGGGCTCGAAGAAGAATCCGATCTACCGCGTCGTCGTGGCGGACGCCCGCTCGCCGCGGGACGGCCGCTTCATCGAGATCGTGGGGCGCTACAACCCGCAGACGAACCCGTCGACGATCTCGCTCGACGCCGAGAAGATCCAGGACTGGATCGGCAAGGGCGCCCAGCCGAGCGACTCGGTGAAGCGCCTGATGAAGGCCCAGGGCATCTAGGCAGTGCCCCTCCGAGCAATCCGCGCCTGCTTCTGCCCCGCGATCTCGCGGCGCCAGAGCCCACCCTCGTCCTTCCCGAGGCCACCGGCCTTGGCTGCGGACGAGTGCGGACTCTCGCTTGGTGCTCGCGACGCAGAAGCTAGGCAGAATTACTCGAAGGAGCACTAGGCGTGGAGGAGATGGTCGCCTACCTCGCGCGGAACCTCGTCGACAAGCCCGACGAGGTACGTGTCGAGCGCACGGAGCGCGACGGCGCCGTTCTTCTGCGCCTCCACGTCGCCGAGGAGGACGTCGGCAAGGTGATCGGTCGCCAGGGTCGCATCGCCCGGGCGCTCCGAACGCTCGTCCGCGCGAGCGGCGGGCGCCGGCACGAGCGGGCGCTCCTCGAGATCGTTGACACGCGCTGACGCGGGCGCGCCCGGCCGCTGGGTGTCGGTCGGCGTTGTCGGCCGTCCGCACGGCCTGGCGGGGGCTTTTGTCGTCGAGCAGGCAAGTGACGATCCTGCGCGGTTTGCCGAGGGAGCGACCGTGTACGCGGCCCGCGCGCCGGCGACCGTGGTCGAGTCGAAGCGCTCCGGTGGGCGTCTCGTCGTCCGCCTCGACCGGGACGTGCCCCGAGGCCTCGTGCTCGAGCTTCCCGTCTCGGAGCTCCCCCCGCCGGGCCAGAGCGAGTTCTACGTCTACGAGCTCGTCGGGCTGGACGTCGTCGTCGAAGGGGGTCCCGAGCTCGGCCGTGTTCGCGACGTCGCGCCTGGCGTGGCCAACGACGTGCTCGAGCTGGAGGGCGGCGTCGTACTGCCGATGGTTGAGGACTGTGTCCTCGCGGTCGATCTGGAAGAAGGCCGAATCGTGATTGCGCCCGACTTCGCGCCCGAAAGCTAATCTCGCACGCGTATGCAGATCGACGTCTTCACCTTGCTCCCGCACGCCTTCGCGTGGCTGACCGAGCAGCGGCCCGTCGCGGCGGTTCTCGGCTCCGAGCTCGATCTCCGCTTCCTCAACTACCGTGACTACACGCCGCTGACGGGCGGCCAGGTCGACGACGAGCCCTACGGGGGCGGCGCCGGGATGGTGCTGCGGGTGGACGTCGTCTGTGCCGCGCTCGAGGCCGTCTACGGCGACGCGGGCGGCCGGCGCGTGGTCGCCTTCTCGCCGCAAGGCCGTCAGCTCGGCCAGACGCTGGTCGAGGAGCTTGCCGCCGAAGACGCCCTCACGCTCCTCTCCGCCCGCTTCGAGGGCTTCGATGAGCGCATCCTCGAGCACGTGGCGACGGACACGATCTCGATCGGCCCCTACGTGCTCTCCGGCGGAGAGCTACCGGCGATGGTCGTCCTCGACGCGGTCGCCAGGCGCCTCCCCGGCGCGATCCGGGAAGAGAGCGGCGCCGTCGAGACCTTCTCGGACGCGCTCGAGGGCGGGCTCGAGTTCCCGCACTACACGCGCCCGGCCGAGTTTCGAGGCTGGCGCGTCCCGGACGTCCTCCTCTCCGGGAATCATGCCCTCATCGACAGCTGGCGCCGCGATCGAAGCCGGGAGCGGACGCCTTCGTGAGCGTCGCTCGCCTTCGGCTCGCTCCCGTGGGGGAAACCCATGTTTCCCCCACGTGCCCCCTTCTTCGACGTAGTGAGGGAACCTCCCGGTTCCCTCACACACCCTCCAGCGCTCATAGGCCAAGGATTGGCCCATGAGCGGGCCGCTCGACCGTCTCACCTCGTCGCTGCCGGCGCCGTGGGACACGATCGTGGACTGGGCGGTCACGATCGCGATCGCCGTCGCCGCCGTGCTCGCGATCAAGGCGTGGGTCGTGAATCCCTACCGGATCCCGTCGTCATCGATGGAGCCGACCCTCCACTGTGCCGCGCCGGAGCCGGGCTGTCAGGCCGAGTCGTCCGACCGTGTCCTCGCGAACCGCTTCATCTACCGCTTCCGCGACCCGGAGCGGGGAGACATCGTCGTCTTCGAGACCCCGGAGCGTGCGGTCGAGCGCTGTGGCGCCGGAGGCACCTTCGTGAAGCGCCTGGTGGGCCTGCCGGGAGACCGGATCGCAATGACACGCGGCGTGCTCCGCGTCAACGGGCAGCCGGTCGACGAGCCGTACGTCAACGGCGGGCCGCACGGACGCGACTTCGTCGAGCGAACCCTGGGCGCCGACCAGTACTTCATGATGGGTGACAACCGTGGGCAGTCCTGCGACAGCCGAGTGTGGGGTCCCGTGAGTCGTGACGACCTGATCGGGCCCGTGTTCGCCGTGTACTGGCCGCTAACCCGGCTCGGCCTGCGGTAGAGATGCCTGACCAGCGCTTTCCGCACCCACGGATGGCGGCTGCGACGCTGCGCCGGATCGTCGCGCTCGCCCTTCCACGTACTAGTCGGTACGCGCTGCGGGCGATCGCGGCGCCCGGCTTGGTCGCAGCCACCCCCGACGAGCGCGGCAAGCGCCGGCCAGACATCTAGGCAGGAGTCCGACTTCCTCCGCAACAAGCTCGAATCGCTCCCCGCGCCCTGGCCGACGATCGTCGACTGGGTGATCACGATCGCGATCGCGGTCGGGGCCGTGCTTGCGATCAAGGCGTGGGTCGTGAACCCCTACCGAATCCCTTCCTCGTCGATGGAGCCGACACTCCACTGCGCAGCGCCGGAGCTGGGCTGCGAGGCGGGCACCTCCGACCGGGTGCTCGCGAATCGCTTCGTGTACCGCTTCACCGACCCCGAGCGTGGCGACATCGTGGTCTTTCGCACGCCGCCGGAGGCGGAAGAGCTCTGCCCGGGGCCCGGAGGGGTCTTCGTCAAGCGGCTCCTCGGCCTGCCAGGAGACACGCTCGAGGTCCGCGAGGGCCAGCTCTTCGTCAACGGCGAGCCGCTGCCCGAGCCGTACCTCTTCGGCGGGGAGGTCGGCGACGAGTTCGGGCCCCTCACGGTCCCGGAGGGCACGTACTTCATGATGGGCGACAATCGCTACCAGTCGTGCGACAGCCGCGAGTGGGGTGCCGTCCCGCGCGAGAACCTGATCGGCCCAGTGTTCGCCCGCTACTGGCCCCTCCAGCGAATCGGCTTCCAGTGACTCGCGTTCGGCACGATCCCGCACGCCACGCATGCGGAGTTTCGCGCTAGCGTCCGAAGCGGGGGGCCCGCCGGCCCGTCCGGAGCGGCTCTGGCTGAAACGAGCCGGCCGAGTGCGGCGACGGCAGTCGGTCTCGGAGCGCGTGCGGTTCCGCTAGCATTCCGGCGCGGCTTCGGCCGCCCTTTTCATGACTACGCCCATCGACATCCTCGAGCGCAAGCAGGTGCGCGACGACCTCCCGCAGTTCAAGGCGGGGGACACCGTCCGCGTCCACTTCCAGGTGATCGAGGGCCAGCGCCGCCGGGTGCAGGTCTTCGAGGGCATCGTTATCAAGCGCCAGGGCGCCGGTGTCCGCGAGACGTTCACCGTCCGCAAGAACTCCTTCGGCGTCGGCGTCGAGCGGACGTTCCCGCTTCACTCGCCCAAGATCGAGAAGATCGAGGTCGCCGCGATCGGCGACGTCAACCGCGCCAAGCTCTACTACCTACGCTCGAAAGTGGGTAAGAAGGCGCGCGTCCGCGTGAAGCAGCGGACCTAGGCGCTATCCTCGCGGCCGTGGCGACGATCCGCCGTCCGGGCCGCAAACTCCTCACCTTCGACCGCCGACTGGGCGCCCGGTTCGTCGCGGGCGCAGACGAAGCCGGCCGTGGCAGCCTCGCCGGGCCGCTGGTCACCGCCGGCGTGCTCCTCGACTACGAGCGGTTGCGCGACCACGCCGTCAGGCCGCTTGCGCTCCTGAACGACTCCAAGCAGGTCGATCCCGCGCAGCGCGAGGAGCTCTTCCGCGCGGTGGCGCGATGCGCGAGCCGGATCGCCGTCCGGATCATCCCGCCCGCCACGATCGACCGCGACGGCCTCCATCGCTCGAACCTTCGCGGCCTCCGCGAGGCGCTCGCCGCCCTCTCTCCTCCTGCCGAGGCCTGCCTCGTGGACGGCTTCCGGCTCGGCCCCCTGGCGCCGCCGCACGAGGCCGTCGTGGACGGGGACACGAAGAGCGCTGCCATCGCCGCCGCCTCCATCGTCGCGAAGGTCGTCCGCGACCGGGCGATGCACCGGCTCGACGCCGTCTTCCCGGGCTACGGCTTCGCCTCGCACGTCGGCTACATCACGCCCGGCCACTCGGCGCTCGTGCGCAGGCTCGGGCCGAGCGCGATCCACCGCCGCTCGTTCGACGCACGCTGCTATGCGGAGCTCGAAGAGGGTGTTGCCGAGATCGAGCTCCTCGCGGCGGCTCGGGCCTGAGGCAGAGCGGCGGGTCCGGCGCCACTATCGGCTCCGGGGCTACCGCATCCTCGCGTCGAACGCGCGGGCGGGCGGCTACGAGCTCGACGTCGTCGTGCGACGAGGACGGACGGTCGTCGTCGGTGAGGTGAAGGCCCGCACGGGACCGGGCTATGGAGACCCGCTCGAGGCGGTGGGGCCGGAGAAAGCGCGCCGGGTGCGCCGCGCGGCGGAGGCCTGGCTGGCGCTCCACCCGGAGCTGGCCGGGCTCGACGTCCGGCTGGAAGCCGTCGCGGTCCGCGGCAGCCGCATCGATCGCGCCGTGATCGACTAGGAGGGTTTGGTGGATTGTCGCTCGTCGCCGGGGTGCGATGGTCGTTCCGAGGCAAGGACGCAGGGAGCGTCCGTAGCAAATGGCTACGGACGCGACTGAGGACGCAGTCCTCGGGGCGAGCAGCGCGGCCCGGAGCCACAGCCGATGTTTCGCCAAGCCCTCCTTGGCGCGCATCCGTGACGAGCTCGGCACGGTCCGCGTGCCACGCGTGCGCTTTGCCTCCGTAGCGTCGAAGGCGTGCTTGCGCGCGCCGTCACCCATGCCCTCGTCGGCCTCGAAGCCCGGCCCGTCGAGGTCGAGGCCCACCTCCAGCGGGGCGTGCCTGCCTTCGCCATCGTCGGGCTCCCGGACAAGGCGTGCCAGGAGGCGAAAGAGCGCGTCCGCTCGGGGATCACGAGCGCCGAGCTCGAGTGGCCGCTCCGCCGGATCACGGTCAACCTCGCACCGGCGGGCCTCCGCAAGGAAGGTTCAGGCTACGACCTGCCGATCGCCCTGGCCGTCCTGGCGGCGTCGCATCAGATCCCGCCCGAGTCGCTTCAAGGTCATGCAGCCGTCGGCGAACTGGGGCTCGACGGGAGACTTCGCCCGGTTCCGGGCGCCATCGTCGCGGCCGAGGCCGCCCGCCGCGCAGGCCTCCCGAGGCTCCTCTGCCCACTCGAGTCGGCTCCTGAAGCTGCGCTCGCAGGCATCGAGGCCGTTCCGCTGCGGCACCTGGCGGAGGCCGGGGCCTTTCTCCGCGGCCGGTTCCGTCCCGACGCGGTGCAGCCGGCGACGGCACGGAGCAACGGCGCCGCGCCGGACCTGGCCGACGTTCGCGGCCAGGAGCGCGGCAGGCGGGCGCTCGAGATCGTCGCGGCCGGGCGACACAACCTGCTGCTGGCCGGCCCTCCCGGGACGGGAAAGACGATGCTCGCGCGGCGACTTCCCGCGCTCCTGCCCCCGCTCTCGCTCGACCAGGCGCTCGAGGTCACGCGAATCCACTCGGTCGTGGGCGTGCTCTCAGCGGCGCATCCGCTCGTCGACCGGCCGCCGTTCCGTGCTCCCCATCACACCGCCTCCGCAGCAGCGGTGGTCGGAGGTGGTCCCGGGCCGCGACCCGGAGAGGTGAGCCTGGCTCACCACGGAGTCCTCCTGCTCGACGAGCTCCCCGAGTTCCACCGGCCGGTCCTCGAGGCGCTGCGCCAGCCGCTCGAGGACGGAGTGGTGGCCGTCGTCCGCGTCGGCGGGCAGGCGATCTTCCCGGCGCGCTTCGTCCTGGTCGGGACGATGAACCTGTGTCCCTGCGGCGCCCGCGGCGATCCCGCCGTCGAGTGCACGTGCTCGCCGCAGAGACTGGCCGCGTACGGAAGGAAGCTCTCCCGCGCGCTGCTCGACCGCTTCGATCTCGTCGTGCACATGCCCCGGCCGCGGGGCCGCGAGCTCGACTCCACGCCGGGAGAAGCCTCCGCTGCGGTGCGGGACCGGGTGGAGCCCGCAGCGGAGCGGCTGCGCGAGCGGCGCCCCCGATTGGGGACGGAGGCCCGGGAGCTGCTCGTTCGCGCGGTCGACACGCTTCCGCTCTCCGGACGCGGCAGGGCGCGCGTGGCACGCGTCGCTGCCACGGTGGCCGCGCTCGCGGACGCCGAGACGATCGACGCACAGCACGTGGCGGAGGCTCTCTCGTACCGGGCGCCGCCGGAGCTCACGACGTGACGTTTCCCACCGTCTCGAGAGGCGGGCCGGGCTATCCGCCGCTTCTCACCGAGCTCCATGACCCTCCGGCGCGCCTCTACCTGCGCGGCGGGCCGCCGAAGATTCTGGCGCGTACGTCCGTCGCGATCGTGGGAGCCCGAAGCTGCTCGCCATACGGTGTCCAGGTCGCTCGCGAGCTCGCTCGGGAGCTGGCTGGCGCCGGAGTCGTCGTCGTCAGCGGGCTCGCGCGGGGCGTGGACGGCGAAGCGCACCGCGGCGCGCTCGCCGCCGGCGGGCTGACGGTCGCGGTGCTGGGTTGCGGCATCGATCGGGACTACCCGAAAGCCCACGCGGAGCTCGCGCGCCGCATCTCCGAGAGCGGCCTCGTCGTCTCCGAGTACCCGCCCGGAGTGGAACCGTCTCCGTGGAGGTTTCCGGCCCGGAACCGCCTCGTTGCCGGCCTCGCGACGGCGACGGTGGTGGTCGAGGCCCGGCGGCGCTCCGGCGCCTTGATCACGGCCGACTTCGCGCTGGAGCTCGGACGCGACGTGTTCGCCGTGCCCGGCGAGATCACGTCGGGCCTGAGCGAGGGCACGAACGACCTCATCCGCCAGGGCGCGACGCCGCTTCTCGGCGCCGCGGACGTGCTCGAGGCGCTCGGCATCGAGCCAGAGCCACCTGTGATAGTGCCGACGAGCCTCTCACCGGAGGCAGAGAATGTCTGGAGCGCGCTTCGGGCCGGGGCGATGACGCTGGACGAGATCTCGCGGACGGCCGGAATCGGCGCGGCGGAGGTCGCCGTCGCGCTGACCGAGCTCGAGCTCGCCGGCCTGGTCGTGGGCGCCGATGGTATCTACCGGGCCAGGACTCCTCCGCCTGGACGGGGGCCGCCTCCTTACGGGGCGTAGAGACGCCGCCCGCGCAACCGGGCGCCGGCAGAGTCAGTCCGGGAACGAATCGGGTCGTTCGCAGGCTCTGGCGTGCAGCTCGTCGTCGATGTTGCGTCCCGTGACGATGAGGACGATCGGGCCGTCGACGTCGGCGAGGTGTGGCAGGGAGGCGAGAGCCGCGCCCGCGGCTCCTTCGACACGGATGCCCGTGCCGGCAAAGGCGCCCACCGCGCGCGCGATCTCGCGCTCGGAGACGAGCACCATGCGACTCGCGATCTCACCGAGAACCCGGACGGCGAACGGGATGGCGACGCGCACGGCGAGCCCGTCGGCGAAGGTCGCCGACCGATCGCTCGTGACGACGGCGCCCGCCTGCCAGGAATCCACCATCACGGGCGCCTCCTTGGCGGCGACGCCGATGCGGAGCGTGTTCGGCGAGCGGGTGGCCGCGCGCTTCCCGATCCCGCCTAAGAGCGCCCCGTTCCCGACCGGGACGACGATCGCGCCCGGCGGTTCGGCGAGCTGGTCGAGGATCTCGTCGGCGATCGCTCCGTAGCCCTCGTACTGAGCCGGCTCGGCCCCGTCCTCGAAGAAGGGGAGGTCGTCCCTGGCCGCCTGGCTGCGGGCCTCCTCCTTCGCCTCGTCCAGGTCGGCCCCGACCAGCCGAACCTCTGCGCCGAGGCCGCCGACGAGGTCGAGCTTGGCCTGCGCCGCCCCGTTGGGCGCGTAGACGATCGCGCGCAGGCCGAGCCGCTCGGCCGCCCAGGCGGTCGCCGCGCCGTGATTGCCGGTGGAGGCGGTGACGACCCCGTCCGCGCCGGCGGCGCGATAGGCGGCGAGGACGGGGAGCGCTCCTCGCCACTTGAAGGCGCCAAGCTCGTGGACGTCCTCGCGCTTTAGGAAGAGCTCGCGTCCATCGCCGAGGCTCGGCGGCGCGGGCTCGAGGGGAGTCGGCGTGGAGGTCATGGAAATAGGCGGCTCGGGCTCTCGGAGCGTGCCGAGGAGGCAACAGCATCTCCCAGCGCCGCGAGAGCCTGCAAGGTGGGAGCGGCCGGCAGGACGGGGCTATCGCTACCGAACACGAGGCGGTCTGCGCCGAGCGCTTCCGCGCAGAGGCGCAGAGCACGCGGCCCGTAGGACGCCGTGTCGAGGTGGATGCGCGCGCCGGCTTCCAGGGCAGCGCCGCCGGCGCGGGCGCGCAGGCGCTCGAGCTGGATCGGCGCACCGCCGGCGAGCACGGCGAAGACGACGTCGAGGTTCGCGTGACGGGCACCGTCGCCTGCGAGCCAGCTGAGGTAGGCAGCCTGCATCTGGGCCGTGTAGTCGACGACGGCAGCCCACCAGGGCGGTGCGGACGCCGGCGGTGAGCCGGGCGGTCCCGGATGGACGAAGAGCACCTGGCCGGCGCGGACGAGCTCCGCGGGCAGCTCCTCGAGCCCTCCGACGAGCGCCTGGGCCGAGACGCAGGCGCCGGCGAAGCCCTCCAGGCACGCGCCGGAGGCGAGCGCCCGCAGGCGCCCACCCGCGGCTGCAACGACATCGCGGATTCCCTCGTGGTACGCCTCCCTGAGCTCCGGGTGCTCCTCGACCTCGAGCGTGGGCGCCAGCGAGACGACGGCCACGTCGGTCTCGTCCCGGTCGAGGACCGCGATCCGTTCGCCGAGGTCGTTGTCGCGCTCCTCGAAGGGAAACGACCCTTCCCGCAGCTCGAGCGAGCGCCCCACGATCCGCGGGGGCTCGCTGCGGGCGCGCAGCGTGTCCACGAGCGGGACGGGAAGGAGGTGCTGGTGAACGTCGAAGGTCGACACCGGTCAGGTCAGCGCGTAGCGCGCGACCGCCTCCTCGTCGAGCTCGAAGCCGAGCCCCGGCCGGTCCGGGACATGGAGGCGACCGTCGGTGTCGGGAAGCACGGGCTCGGCCAGCATGAAGTCCCGGCGCTCCGGCGTCCAGCCGGGCGGGTCGAAGGGAAGCTCGAGGAAAGGCCCGCCGCCGACGCCCGCGGCCAGGTGGAGGTTGGCCAGGAGGCCGATGCCGTTCGTCCACGTGTGCGGCGTGAACCAGAGCCCGCCCGCCAGCGCCCGCTCGGCGAGCTCCCGCGCGCGAAGGAGCCCGACGGCGAGCACCGCGTCGGGCTGGTAGACGTCGAGCGCGTCCGCCCCGAGGAAGGCGTCGAGCTCGGCCGGCGACCGCGCCATCTCGCCCCCGGCGATGCGCATGACGCGCCCGGCGCGCAGTCGGGCGAGGCCGGCGACGTCGTCCCCGGCGAGAGGCTCCTCCAGCCAGAGCACGCCGAGTTCCTCGAGCCTCGCAGCGAGGGCGTCGACCGTGCCCGCGTCGAGGAGCGGCGCGATGTCGCCGGGCATGCGCCAGCCCTGGTTGAGGTCGACCATGATCTCCATGCTCATCCCAACCGCCTCGCGGGTCGCCTCGACCGCCTCTAGGCCCTGCGCGAGGCTTCGCCGATCGATGCGCAGCTTCAGCGCGCCGAACGCCTGCTCGCGCAGGGCGAGCGCCGAGTCGGCGCGCTCGCCGGCGGCGCGGCGATCCGCGGTCGACGCGTAGGCCGGGACGCTCGCCGCGGCCCCGCCGAGCAGGCGGGCGGTGGGCACGCCGTGGGCCTTGCCGGCGAGATCCCAGAGCGCGGCTTCGAAGGGCCAGTAGCGCCCGGCGTGGAACGTGACCGTCTCCAGCACCCGAACGTGGCGCTCGATCTCGAGCGGGTCCTGCCCGAGGAAGAGCTCGGCGTAGCGCTCGAAGCCGTCCATCGTGTCCCCCGAGCCGATGCCGGTGAGGCCCTCGTCGGTGTCGACGTAGACGAGGGTGGCCTCGAACGCGCGTCGCGGCGCCGGGTCCCAGGCGGGCTCGAAGGGAGGGTCGAGGGGCAGCCGCATGCGCCTCAGACGGACGCCCGTGATCCTCACGAGCGGCGGAAGAAGGGGTTCTCCGGCTGGGCGCGCAAGCCGAGCAGCTCCTCGATCGCCGGCCGGCCCTCGACTGCCGCCCCGAGCGCGTCTCGCGTCGCCTGGAGGTTGCCGGCGTAAATCGCCTCCTCGTCCTCCGCCGCCCAGTCCACCCAGACCGCGGCGATGAGAAGCAGGTCGTCGACCTCTGCCGCGGGGACGACCCCGTCGGCGACCGCCTCGAGGACTCCCTGAGCCACACCCGCCTGGGCCGCGCCCCAGGTGAGCTCGGCGTGCCGGTCCCCCCGGAGGTCGGCCTTGTTGACGAAGAGCGTTGCGGGCTTCACGGGCAGGTTAGGGCGGAGGACAGCGACGAAGGGGATGTGGCCCTGCCTGGGGGTGGCGAGCGCGGTCGCCCAGGCCGTTTCGACCGGCCCTCCCTTGCGGCCGAGCACGGCGTTCACGTGAGCGGCGCTCGGCCCGCTTCCTGCGAAGCCCTCGCCGACGAGAGTCCGCTCCGCGAAGCTCAGAAGGCAATCACTCCGCGCGCGACCTCGCCCGCGTTCATGGCGGCGAAGGCCTCGTTGATGTGGTCGAGCCCGTAGCGGCGGGAGACCAGTGCGTCCAGATCGAGCCGGCCCTCCATGTAGAGGTCGATCACGAGCGGCATGTCCACGTGCGGGCGGCAGGAGCCGTAGAAGCTGCCGGTCACGACCTTCTCCTCGCGCGGGAGCGACGGGCCCGGGAGGTCGGCGGTCGTGCCCATGGGCGGGATCCCCACCGAGACGACGGTGCCGCCGCGCCGAACCGCCTCGTAGGCCTGCGCGACGACGCCGGGCGCCCCGGCCGTGTCGAAGGCATAGTCGGCTCCGCGGCCGTCGGTGAGGTCGCTGAGAAGGGCGGCGACGTCCTCGCTCGCGGGGTCGGCGGCGTGCGTCGCGCCCAGCCCCAGCGCGGTCTCTCGCTTGAAGGCGACCGGATCGGCGGCGACGATGGCGCGCGCTCCGGCGAGCTTGCAGCCGAGGATCGCGGAGAGGCCGACGCCTCCCGCCCCGTAGACGACGGCGGTGCTCCCGGGCTCCACCTGCGCGCGCAGGATCGCCGCGCCGAGCCCGGTCATGACCGCGCAGCCCACGAGTGCCGCGACGTCGAGCGACGCGTCCTTTCGGATCCGGACGCAGCAGCGCTCCGGCACGACGCAGCGCTCGGCGAAGGTCGAGAGGTAGGAGTAGTGGTAGAGCGGCGACCCGTTCTGCGAGAGAGCGAGCGTCCCCCCGGGGAGCGTCCCTTCGAACATGTCGGCCATGGCCACGTCGCAGAGGACGCCGCGGCCCTGTACGCAGTAGAAGCACTCGCCGCAGGACGGCAGCCACGAGAGGATGACGTGGTCGCCTTCCTCGACGGTCGTGACGCCCGGTCCCACCTCCTCGACGACGCCGGCGCCCTCGTGCCCCAGGACGGCCGGCAGCGGGTTGGGCGTCGCGCCCGTGATCACGTTCCAGTCGCTGTGGCAGACGCCGCTGGCGGCGATGCGAACGGTCACCTCGCCAGAACCGGGCTCGGCGAGCTCGACCTCCTCGATCGTCAGGGGCCGGTCGATCTCCCGGAGGACCGCGGCGCGCATGGCGGCGATTCTACGACGGGCACGCGGTACGCTCGGCTGCATGCGCATGCAGGCAGCGGTCCTTTGGGAGCCCGGCCGCCCGGTGGACGTCCGGGAGGTGGAGCTCGCCCCGCCGCAGGCGGGTGAAGCGCTCGTGCGGATAGCGGCCTGCGGCGTCTGCCACAGCGACCTCCACGTGGTCGACGGCGACATTCCGGAGCCGCTACCGCTCGTCCTCGGCCACGAGGCCTCCGGGGTCGTGATCGAGACCGGTCCCGGCGTCGAGCGGCTCGAGGCGGGCGACCACGTCGTCCTCGCGCTCGTGCCCGCGTGCGGCGAGTGCGAGAGCTGCCGGCGGGGACGGCCGAACCTCTGCGAGCTCGGCGGCCGCATGTCGTCGACGGGGACGCTCGCCGACGGCACCTCCCGCCTTTCCGCCGACGGGACCATGCTGCACCACTTCAACTCGGTGTCCTCGTTCGCGGAGCACGCGGTCGTCCCGGAGTCCTGTGCGGTGGCGATCCGCCGGGACGTGCCGCTGGACGTGGCCGCGCTGGTGGGCTGCGCTGCCCTCACCGGCTGGGGCGGGGTTACGCGGACGGCGAGGGTCGAGGCCGGAGCGACCGTGGCCGTCTGGGGCTGCGGCGGCATCGGGCTCATGGCCGTGCAGGCCGCCCGCCTCGCTGGGGCGGGCGTCATCGTGGCGGTGGACACGCGCGCGGAGAAGCTCGAGCTCGCCGAGCGTCTGGGTGCGACGGCGACGGTTCTCGCCCGGCCCACTGCCGACACGGCCCGGCGCGTCCGCCACGCGACGCAGGGCGGCGTCGACTACGCCTTCGAGGCGATCGGCCGGCCGGAGACGATCCAAGACGCCTGGGAGGCACTGCGGCCGGGCGGGACGGCGGTCGTCATCGGTCTTCCGCCCAAGGGCTCGAAGGTGACGGTCGACTCCTGGGGCTTCATCAACGAGAAGTCGTTGAAGGGCTGCTTCCTCGGCTCGGCGCGGATCCAGAAGGACGTACCGACGCTGATCGACCTGTTCGCAGCGGGCGAGCTGCGCCTCGACGAGCTGGTTAGCGACCGCCTTGCGCTCGCGGAGCTTCCCGCGGCCTTCGACCGGCTCCGGGCCGGCGAGGCCGTCCGTCAGCTCGTCGTCTTCGACTGAAAAGCGCGCGGCTTCGGCGGCTCGGCCTGCAGGTGCCGAAGCTCGCCGACGGGAATGTGGCAGCGAATGAAGTGCCCGGGCTCCACCTCGGCGAGCGGCGGCTCCTGCTCGACGCAGATCGAGCCGAGGAAGCGCGGGCAGCGCGTGTGGAAGACGCAGCCGGAGGGTGGGTCGGAGGCGCTCGGGATCTCGCCTTCGAGCCGGATCCTCGGGCGCTCCTCGCCCTCGACGGTCGGCACCGCCGAGAGGAGGGCCTCCGTGTAGGGGTGGTGCGGCGGGTTGAAGACCGTCTCCGCAGTGCCCAGCTCCATCAGACGACCGAGGTAGAGGACGGCGATGCGGTCGGAGAGGTAGCGAACGACCCCGAGGTCGTGGGAGATGAAGAGGTAAGTGACGCCCTCGTCCGCCTGGAGGTCGGCGAGGAGGTTGAGGATGGCGGCCTGCACCGAGACGTCGAGGGCGGACGTCGGCTCGTCGCACACGACCACGCGCGGCTCGCCGGCAAACGCCCGCCCGATCGCCACCCGCTGCTTGAGGCCGCCGGAGAGCTGGACCGGCCGCACGCTCAGAAGCCGCTCGTCGAAGCGGACGGACGACGCGATTTCGCGGAGCCGCTGCTCCCGCTGCTCGCCGCGGACGCCGACGAGCTTCGTCAGCGCCCGGCCGATGATGCGGCGTACGGACGCGCGCCGGTTCAGGGCCGAGTCCGGGTTCTGGAAGACCGTCTGGAGCGCCCGCACCTGGTCGCCCGAACGCCTGACGATGCGCGGCGCGAGCGGCTCGCCGGCCAGCTCGACGGTGGAACCCGTGTCCGGCGCGGTGAGGCCGAGGAGGACACGCGCGAGGGTGGACTTTCCGGAGCCTGACTCGCCCACCAGCCCCAGCGTCTCGCCCGGGCCGATGGCGAGGTCGACAGCGACGAGGGCGCGCACCGCGCTGCCCTCGTGGGCGTAGGTCTTGCTGGCGTTCCCCAGGCGAACCACGGACGGCGCCCCGGCCTCCGCGAGCGCCGGCACGGGCGTCGCGCTCGTGGCCCGCGGCAGCTCGGCGGCCCTGTCGTGGAAGTGGCAGCGACTGAAGTGCCCGCCGCCGACATGATGGAAGGGAGGCTCGTCCGTGCGGCAGACCTCCTGCACGAGCCCGCAGCGGTCGGCGAAGACGCACCCGGGGAGCGGCGCCCCCAGCTGCGGCAGGTAGCCGGGGATCGTGTCAAGACGGTCGCGATCCTTGCGCAGGCCGCCCCGCGGGATGCAGCGAAGCAGCCCCACGGTGTACGGGTGCCGCGGCTCGGCGAAGACCGTATCTGCGTCGCCCTCCTCGACGAGGCGACCGGCGTAGAGGACGCCCACGCGTTCGCACATCCGCCGGATCACGGCGAGGTTGTGGCTGATGAAGAGGACGCTCGTGCCGAACTCGGCCCGGAGGGCGGCGACGAGGTCGAGCACCTCGGCCTCCACCGTCGCGTCGAGGCCGGTCGTCGGCTCGTCGAGAATCAGGAGGGTGGGGTCGGAGGCGAGCGCCATCGCGATCACGACGCGCTGCTGTCCGCCGCCTGAGAGCTGGTGCGGATAGCGGCGCATCCCGCCGGCGGGGTCAGAGAGCTGCACCTTCCTCAGCATCTCGCGGGCGCGGTCGTACGCTTCGTTCTTGGCAATCCCCATGAGCTCGAAGACCTCGGCGATCTGGGTGCCGACGCGGATGGACGGGTTCAGCGCCGCGCCCGGGTTCTGGTAGACCATCGAGACCGTGGAGGCGCGGAGGCGACGGACCTCGGCTTCGCCCATGGCGAGGAGGTCGGCGCCGTCGGCGTGGACGGAGCCGGAGACGACCCGTCCGTTTCGCGGCAGGTAGCGCATGACGGTGAAGGCGGCGGTCGTCTTGCCGCAGCCCGACTCGCCGACGAGCCCGTACGAGCCGCCCTTGTCGACTGTGAGCGAGAGCCCACGAAGAACCGGCCGGTCGACGCCGCGCACGCGGTAGACGACCTCGAGATCCTGGAGCTGGAGTGCGGGCTCGGTCGTCATCGTTCGAAGGTCTGCGCGATCGCGTCCGCAATCAGGTTGATGCCGACGATCAGCGTCGCGATCGCGAGAGCGGGGAAGAGCACGGCCCACCAGACGCCTGCGCTGATGAACTGGTAGCTCTCGGAGATGTCGGTGCCCCAGTCGGGGATCGACGGATCGGCGCCGAAGCCGAGGAACGCCAGGGTCGCGATCGTGAAGATGGCGTAGCCGAGCCGGACCGTGAACTCGACCACGACGGGGCCCATGACGTTCGGCAGGATCTCCGCGAACATGATGTAGGGCGAGCGCTCGTTGCGGAGGCGTGCCGCCTGGACGTAATCGAGCTCGCGCTCGCTGAGAACGGCGGCGCGCACCGTCTTCGCGATGATCATCCCGAAGACGATCCCGATGACGAGGATGAGTGTCCGGCGCGAGGGGCCGACGGCGGTGATCGCCAGCAGCGCGACGATGATCACCGGCACCGACAGCAGCGCGTCGACGATGCGCATGACGACTTCGTCGACGAGGCCGCGGTAGTAGCCGGTGACGAGGCCGAGCGCCGTTCCCAGCAGGGTGCCGAGCAGCGTCGCCACGGGAGCCATGATGAGGATCTCGCGCGCTCCCACGATCACGCGCGAGAGGACGTCTCGACCGAGTCGGTCGGTGCCGAAGAGATGGTCGGCGGACGGTGAGGCCAGCTTGTTGAGAATGTCGTCGGCCTGCGGGTTCTGGGGCGCGATCAGCGTCCCGAAGATCGCGCAGACGACCCAGAAGCCCAGGATTACGATGCCGAGGACGAAGGCCGGCGAGCGGAAGAGGAGGCGAATGCGCTCGCGCCGCGCGATCGTCGCCTCGTCGCGGGTCGGGATCGCGATTGGGGCGGCAGGTTCTTCGACGATGGTCATTCGGCTCTCGCGTAGCGGATGCGGGGATTGAGGAGCGAGTACGCCAGGTCTGCCAGGAGCATCGCGACCAGGAACACGATTCCGACGATGAGCACGCCCGCTTCCAGCAGTGGCATGTCTTTCTGCCTCGACGCGGTGACGATCAGGCGGCCCATGCCCGGATAGTTGAAAAGCGTCTCGATGACGACCAGGCCGCCGATCAGGTAGCCGGTCTGCGTGGCGACGACCGCAATCGTCGGCAGGAGCGAGTTCCGGAGCACGTGCCGCCGGATGACCGTCCGCCGCGGCAGGCCCTTGAGGACCGCGGTTCGCGTGTAGTCGGCGTCGAGCGCTTCGATTGTGCCTGCGCGGGTGATGCGCGCGATGTAGCCGAAGAGAAGGATGACGAGCACGAGCGCGGGGAGGAGGAGGTATTTGAGCTGGGTGAAGAACCCGCTCCCGGGGGGCGCCTGCGCGCTCACGGGCAGGACGTCGAGCCAGAGGCCGAACACCAGGATCAGGATGATCCCGGTCACGAACTCCGGGACAACGGACAGCGTCAGGCCTCCGATCGTGATCACGCGATCCGTGAGCCTGTCGCGCCGGAGTGCGGCGATGACGCCCCCGAAGATCGCAAGGGGGACGACCAGCACGAATGCCAGGGCGGCGAGCTTGAAGGAGTTGACGAGCGCGTCGCCGATCAGCTCGCTGACGGGGACGCCGAGCGCGAGCGAGGTGCCGAGGTCGCCGCTGAGCAAGCCCGTGATCCAGTCCCAGTACTGCGTGAGGATGGACTGGTCGGTGCCGAGCTGCTCGTTGAGCGCGTCCACGGCGGCCTGGTCGGCGAACGGGCCGAGGATCCGGCGCGCGACGTTGCCCGGCAGCACCTGCGCCCCGAAGAAGACGATCACGCTCAGGAGCCAGAGCGTGATCACCGCCAGGCCGAGCCGCTTGAGCAGGAACCGTCCCATGCCGCCCCCTGGAACTCTAAGAGTTGTGGCGGCCGGGGAGGAAGCCCCGGCCGCCTCTGTTCGGAAAGGTCAGGCGGTGAACCCAGCCTTGGAGAGGTCGAACTGGCCCGTCGCCGCCGAGATCGCGTTCTGGAGGTTCGGCTTGGCGGCGCTGAGGAAGTTGTAGAAATAGGGGAAGATGATCGGCGTCTCGTCGAGCAGCAGCTCCTGGATCTGCTTGGCGAGGCCCCGCTGGGAATCGACGTCGAGCGCGGCCACGTACTGGCGCACGAGCTCGTCGTACTGGTCGTTCTTGAAGTGCGCCGAGTTCCAGACGCCGACCTTCGGATCGCCCGAGAGCGCCGCCGTCAGGTAGACGTTCGGCACCGGCCGGTGGCCGTAGTCGGTGATGCCCATCACCGAGTCGAGCCAGGTCGACTTGCCGAAGACGCCGTCGCCGTAGTACGTGGCGGCGTCGGTGATCTTCAGGTTGACCGTGACCCCGATCTCCTGCGCGTAGTTCTTCACGAGCTGCGCGAGGTCGGGGATCTCGAAGCCGTCCCACGTGTCGAGCTGCACCTCGAAGCTCTCCATGCCGGCGTCGGCAAGGAGCTGGCGGGCCTGCTCGACGTCCTGCTCGCGCTGCGCCACCGAGGTGTCGGTCGACGGGTAGACCGGCGCGAAGGGGCTGTCGTTGCCGATGTCGGCGCGCCCCTCCCAGAGGCCGTCCACGAGGGCGTTGCGGTCGATCGAGAGCGCGATCGCCTGGCGGACGCGGTTGTCCGTGAACGGCTCCTTGTCGGTGCGCATGTGCAGCTGACGGTGCGTCGCCGTCTGGATCCCGATCACCTGGACGTCGGGGCTGTCCAGGAGAGCCTTGCCACCCGCGACCGAGAAGTGCTCGACGAAGTCGACCTCGTTGCCCTGGAACGCGACCACCATCGGCGCTTCCTCGGCGTAGAACTTGACCTCGATCGTGTCCGGGTTCGCCTTCTCGCCCCAGTAGGCGTCGTTCCGGACGAACGTGGCGCCGACCTGCGGCTGGAAGTTCTGGAGCTTGAAGGGCCCGGTGCCCTCGAAGGTCCGGCCCCAGTCGGCCGGGTCGAGGTCGGCCGGGATGATGATCGCGTTGTAGTTCGCCGAGCTGACGAGCGTGGGGAAGCTGCCGTTGGGCGCGTCGAGGTTGAAGACGACGGTGGCGTCGTCCGGCGCCTCGATGTTCCCCGGCGAGAGGACGCCTCCGAGCGCGGACTGCGCGTTCGCGGAGCCGCCGTCGGGGTTGATCAGCTTCTCGAAGGTCTGGACGACGTCGTTCGCCGTCAGCGTCGCGCCGTTGTGGAACGTGACGCCCTGGCGGATCGCGAACGTCCAGACCGATCCGTCCTCGTTCGGCTCCCAACTCTCCGCGATCCGCGGCTGGAGCTCGAGGTTCTCGTCCGAGAAGGAGAGGTATTCGCCGGTCGAGCCGAGCATCCCGGCACCGCCCTCGTCCTGGACTAGGAGCGGGTTCGGCTCGGTCGTGGGCTGGATGAGGGCGACGCGGATGGTGCCGCCGGGCTGGACGTCTCCCGTCGCGGTCGTGTCACCGCCGCCGGTCCCCGTCGCGGCGCCTTCGTCGTCATCGCCGCCGCAAGCGGCCGCCACGAAGGAGAGGAGGGGGATGGACATGCCCAGCACCGTTCCCCTCCGCACGAGCTCCCGTCTCGTGATCTTGCCGAGTACGTACTCGTCGATCAGGTGGTTCTCGACCTCGGAGCGCTCTCGGCGCACCTCGTCGACCCGGCGCTGCTTCTCATCCATGTCCTCTCCTTCCCCGGGTGCGGTCCGGCGGGTAAGCGCCCGCTTATAGCTGATGGTCCGGGCACGGTCAATCGCATCTGATCAGACGGCCGGCTCGGCCGGAAGTTTGGCGAGCCTGCCGAGCAGGAACTCGACGAACGGCGGCACGTCGACGCCCACGGCGACGCGCGCATTCGGCTCGGGGAGCACGGTCCGCCGCCGCATGTCGACGACCGTCCTCCCTCGGCAGATCCCCTGCGCTGTGTCGACCTCGACGTGGCGGTCGAGCAGGCGGAGCAGACCGGTCCGGGCGACGCACGCGACGGCGAGCGCGTCGTGGACGGGACACCCGCCATGCGCGTAGGCCTCGCCGTAGTAGCGCCCGTAGAAATCCAGCATTGCGGCGACCGCAGCGCCTACCCGACCGCTCCCCCGCAGCCGGTCGGCATGCTCCGGAGTCAGGACGGCGCGGTTCGTCACGTCCAGGCCGACCATGGTGACGTCGAGCCCGCTTGCGAACACGCGCGCCGCGGCCTCCGGGTCGACCCAGACGTTGTACTCGGCCGACGCCGTCTGGTTGCCCTCGCCGATCGCGCCGCCCATGAGCACGATGCGACCGAGCCTCCCGCCCGCCTCCGGGTGAGCGTCCAGAAGCGAGGCGACGTTCGTGAGCGGCCCGGTGGCCACGAGCGTCAGGGGCGCCTCCGCGGCGAGGATCTTCGCGGCGAGGAAGTCCACGGCGTGCTCGGCGACCGGCTCCGCCTGCGGCGGCGGCAGGTCGGGGCCGTCGAGGCCCGTCTCGCCGTGCGCGTCCGCGGCAACGACGAGCTCGCCGGCGATCGGCCGGTCGGCGCCGGCCGAGACCGGGACGTCTCCGCGTCCTGCGAGCTCCAGGACCCGGACGGCGTTCGCCGTCACCTTGTCCAACGTCTGGTTTCCGGCCACCGTCGTCACGCCTCGGAGCTCGAGCTCGGGGCTCGCGAGCGCGAGCAGGAGCGCGATCGCGTCGTCCTGCCCCGGGTCGCAGTCGATGAGAAGCGGGATCACGAGACGAGCTCCGCAGGGAGGGCGGGCTCGACGGCGATGCCCTCGGCGGCGCTCGCGAGCAGGGCGTCCATCGTGAGCGCGGTGATCACCGACTCGGCCAGGGTCGGGACCGGCGGGGCGGTGCCGCGTGCCGCGGCGGCGAAGCCCTCCAGCTCGAGCCGGTAGGCGTCGACGACCGCGATTGGGAACCGGCGCTCCTCGGTGAGGCCCCAGCCGACGCTCCGCGAGGCCACCACCTCGGTCGGGTGGTCGATCCGCCAGGCGACGGGGAGGCGGGCCTGGCCCCTCGTCCCGCTGAGCCGCAGCTCGTGGTTGAAGTCGCCCCGCATCGAGCTCTCGATCGTCCCGACGATGCCGTTCTCGTACTCGACGAGCCCGAAGACGCGCGCGACGGTTCCGTAGCGTTCGCTCGTGCTCGTGAACGCGTGGACGCGCCGCGGCGGGCTGCCTGCGAAGCGGTTGCAGGCATCGACGCAATAGCAGGCGATGTCGTAGGGCGCCCCGCCGCCGGTCTCGACGCGCTGGCGCCAGTCCCTGGCCAGATCGGCCGGGTCGCTCTCCTCCGGGTCGAAGAGGCTGAAGGCCGCGTGGATGCTGTCGAGGTCGCCGAGCTCACCGGCGGCGAGCAGCTCGTCCAGCGTGACGATCGCAGGGTGGCGGCGGTACATGTAGCCCTCCATCACCAGGGCTCCCGCCTCTGTCGCCGCCGTCCGGATGTCGAGCGCTTCCGCGCCGCTCAGCGCGAGGGCCTTCTCGCAGAGGATCGAGCTGACTCCGAGGCCGAGGCAGCCGAGCACCTGCTCGCGGTGGAGGTTGGGCCAGGTGGCGAGGAGGACGCCGTCCAGCTCGTGCTCCCGAACCATTTCGACGTAGTCCGGGTACGCCCGCTCGCAGCCGTGGCGGGCGGCCCAGTCCTCTGCGGTGTCCAGCCGGGTGTCCGCGCAGGCGACGATCGCCACCTCCGCCGATGCGGCGGCCGCGCGGCCGTGGCGCTCCGCGATCGAGCCGCACCCGACGATCCCGAGCCGAAAGGGGGCGTCAGGAGACGAGGGCACGGGCGCGGATGAGCTCGCGGACGGGCTCCAGGTCGGGGTGCAAGGTCTCGCCCTCGGCGAGGAAGGGGACGAGCTCCCGCACGCGGGCGTGCGCGCGTCCGGTTCCGGCGCCGAGGCGGGCCGGTCGGCGCAGGTCGACGGCCTGGGCGGCGATCACGAGCTCGATGGCGACGAGGGCCTCTCCGAGCTGCACCATCTCGGCCAGCCGGCGGGCGGCGAGCGGCGCCATCGTCATGCGGTCCTCGATCCCCTCGGCGTGCGTGGTCGTCACGACCTCGTAGGAGACGGGCTGGGCCAGGAGGCGCGCCTCGGCCGTGAGGCCCTGAGCAGTGACGCCGTGCTCGCCCAGGGAGTTCTCGGCCAGCCCCTGCCGCGGCGCGAGGGAGTCCGGCAGTCCGGTCAGCGGCCCCTGGAGCAGCTTCAGCAGTCGCTCCGTCGCCGACGTGAGCGTGGGGGCGAGCGCGATCCGAAGGAAGTCGAGCGCGGCCGCCAGGGGGAGGATCTCGAAGTTGGCGACGGAGACGATTCGGTCTTCGGATTCGACGATGAGCGGGTTCTCCTGCGAGGCGTTGAGCTCGATCGCGAGCTGCCCGCGCACGAACGCGAGCGCGTCCCGCAGCGCCCCGTGCACCTGCGGCAGGCAGCGGAACGAAAGCGGGTCCTGCAGGTTCCGTGCCGCGCCCGGCTCCCAGAGCGAGCTTCCGTCCAGGAGCGCGCGGAGGCGGACCAGGGACTCGACGAGCCCTGGGTACGGTCTCACCTCGCCGATGGCGTTGTGGAGGAGACTGAGGTTCGCCGCGAACGCCTCCAGGTCGAGCGCCCCGGCGACGTCCATCGCCTCCAGCAGGCGCTCCGTGTCCGCCACCGCGAGCGCCGCCGTTCCGGTGGAGAAGGCGTTCGAGTTGAGGAGCGCGAGCGCCTCTTTGGCCTGTAGCTCGACCTCGGAGAAGAGCCCGTGGGCGAGATCTGCCATCGCCGGCAGGTCGGCCTGCCCCAGGGAGCCGAGCAGCCGCACCCGCGGGCGCTCGCCTGCGTTGAGCGCGGCCACGAGGCGCTCAGCGATCTCGGGCCGCGCGCCCGGCGTCCCGCTCGCCAGCGCGTTGGCCAGACGGACCATCGTCGCCCGGACGACCTCCTCAGGGGCGTCGGGCCCGGCGCCGACGAGGTGGTTGGCCACGAGGGCGCGGTTGAACGCCGGGATCTCGTCGGACGCTACGACGACCTTCTTGCGCGCGCCCACGCCCGTCGTCATGCCGTAGACGGCGTCGCCTCGCTCGAGCGCGTGCTCGACGACGGCCCGCGTCTCGCGCATCCGCTCGGCGCTCGCGGGCGCGAGCTCGACGGCCGCGGCTTCGCGGGCGACCGCCACGACCTCCTCCACCGTGAGGCTCCGGCCGTCCAGGACGACGCGCGTCATCCCCAGACCTCGGCGGCCGTTTCGGCGATCGTCTTCAGCTTCGCCCGCTCGTCCTCGGGCGAGAGCGCGTTGCCGAGGATCGACGTGGCGAATCCGCACTGCGGCGAGAGCGCGAGGCGCTCGAGCGGGACGACCTCCGCCGCCTCGCGGATGCGGCCGGTCAGCTCGGGGACGGTCTCGCGGCGCGGCGTCTTCGTCGTGACGAGCCCGAGCACACAGACGGCGTCCTCACGCGCGTGCGCGAGCGGCTCGAAGCCGCCGGAGCGGGCATCGTCGTACTCGAGAAGCAGCCGCTCCGCCCGCACGCGCGGGAAGAGCCGCTCCGCCAGCCAATCGTAGCCGCCCTCGACAAGCCAGCGGCTCGCCTGGTTGCCCCGGCAGAGGTGGAAGCCGAACGTCACGTCGGGATGATCGCCCATGACCGTGTTGTCGAGCTCCACGCCGAGCTCGAGCCAGCGCTCGGCCGGCCACCCACGGCTTTCGTAGAAGTCCCGGTAGCGCGGGTCGAGGAGGAGCGGGTAGTGCGGGGCGTCGAGCTGCAGGTACGTGGCTCCCAGCTCCACGAGCTCGTCGACCTCCTCCCTGAGGATCGAGGCGACGTCCTCGAGGAAAGCCTCGAGCGTGGGGTAGGCCTCCCGCGAGCGCTCGGGGTCGTAGAAATTGGCGAAGAGGCTCGGGCTGGGGAGCGTCACCTTGAGCACCCGGTCGGTGCGCCCGCGTGCATAGGCCAGCTCCTCGCCGGCGATCGAGCGGCGGCGCCGCAGCGTGTCCACGACGGCTATGGGCGGCCGCTCGACGGTCAGGTCGCCGACCTCGTCGGAGTGCCACTCGCCCCAGAGGAAGGCGTCGAGGTCCCAGTCGCCGAAGCCTTCCACGGCTGCCGGAAGCTGGCTCTGGAACGACAGCCGGCGCATCTCGCCGTCGGTGACGACGTCGAGGCCGGCGTCGGCCTGGAGCGCCAGGGCGTCGTCGACGGCGCGATCCTCGACGGCCTTGAACGCCGCGTGCGAGAGCGCGCCGGCGTCGAAGCGCTCGCGCGCCTCGAGGAGCTCGGCCGGCCGGAGGAGGCTGCCCACGACGTCGGTTCGCGCCAGGAGCACGCGGACAGCCTATGCCGACAGCTAGCATTTCTGGCTGCGCTGGGGCGCGCCTGCCCATGAGAGACATCCTCGTCCTCTGCCCGCAGGAGCGGGACCTGAAGGCAATCCGCGCCGCCGGCCTGGAGGAGCGGTACCGGATCCGTTTCGCCGGCTCGGACCTCGACCAGCTCGAGACATTCGACCCAGAGGCCTTCCTGGACGAATGCGAGCAGCTCCCCGCCGACGGCGTCGTCGGGACGAAGGACCAGTCGGCGCTGCTCGCCGCCCTGCTCGCCGAGCGCCGCGGCCTTCCCGGCCCGAGCCCGGAAGCGCTCGTGAGGCTGCAGCACAAGCCCACCTCCCGCTCCATCCAGCAGCTCGCCGCCCCGGAGGCGACGCCGCGTTTCGCGGTGCTCGACGGCAGGCCCCCGTTCGACGTGCCGTTCTTCGTCAAGCCCGTCGTCGGCCGCCTCTCCCAGAACGTCTTCCGGATCGACGACCCACGCGAGCTGCTCGACCTGCACGAGATCGACCGCTACACACACCGGTACGCCGAGATCGCCGCGCTGGCCGGCGCGGACCCCACGCACGCTCACGGCTTCCTCGTCGAGGAGCTTCTCACCGGCGAGGAGATCACGCTCGAGGGATACGTCTTCGACGGGAAAGCGGTCACGATCGGCGTCACCGACTCCCTCAAGTACCCGGGCACCCTCAGCTTCGAAAGCTTCGTCTACCCCAGCGCGCTTCCGCCGGAGTGCCTGGAGGAGCTCTCCGACGTCGCCTCGCGCGTCCTGCCGCGACTCGGCTTCGAGGGCGGCTTCTTCAACATCGAGCTCTTCGTCCCGGAGGAGGGGCCGGCGCAGATCATCGAGGTGAACGGACGCATCGCGTCGCAGTTCGCGCCGCTTGTCCAGTCGGTGGACGGCCGTTCGACATACGACGCCCTCTTCGAGCTGGCGCTCGGCGAGGATCCCGGCTGGCGGCCCGGCCCGCCGCAGGGGGTGGGAGTGAGCTACTGCCTGCGCGTCTTCGAGGACGGGCTCGTCGAGGCCGTTCCCGACCCGGAGCCCGACGTCGAGGTGCTCGTCCGTCCGGGCCTGTACCTCTCGGAGCAGGGCGTCAACGACGCACAGAGCTACCGGCTTGCGATCCTCTACGGCGTCGGGCCGACGCGCGAGGAGGCGATCGCCCGCTGCCGCGAGCGCGCGCAGGCGCTCAGGTTTCGGCTGGCGCCGGTGCCTGTTCGCTGACGGGCGCCGGGGGCTCGGCGCGCATCTCCCGGTTCGAGATCCAGAGCGCTCCCACGGCCGCGCCCGCAAACGCGAGCGCGGCGGCGAGCGCCATGCCCGCCCGGAACCCGGCCACCGAGGCGTCGCGAAGCTCCTGCGAGGTCTGCTCCTTCGCGAGCGGCACGGCGTCGGCGTTGTCCGTGCGCGCCTCGAAGACGAGGGAGATGATCAGCCCGATGAGGGCCACGGCCACGAGGCTCCCTAGGCGCGAGACGGTGGAGTTGACGCCGGAGGCGATGCCGGCGTAGCGCTCGGGAGCCGACTTGAGCGCGGTGGCCGTGATCGGCGCAACCATCATCGCCAGCCCGAGCGAGAAGAGCACCAGCGCTACGAGACCGTACGTCCAGAACTCGCTCTTCTCCTCCACGAGGCAGAAGACGAGGGTGCCTGCGCCGATCAGCGCCGGCCCGAGCGTCAGGTAGAGGCGCGGACCGTGCTTGTCGGCGAGCCCGCCGAAGCGGGCAGCCAGCACGATCATGACGATGCTCGAAGGGATGTTCAGCAGCCCGGCCTCGAACGGCGTGAAGCCGAGGAACTGAAGGTAGAGCGTGAAGAAGACGAAGAAGCCGTACAGCCCCGCGTAGACGAGGAACGTCTCGGCGTTCGCCGCGGCGAAGTTCCGCTCCCGGAAGAGCTCGAAGGGAAGCATGGGCTGGGCGACCCGCCGCTCGACGGCCACGAAGCCGGCGAGGGCGACGACGGCGACCACGAACGCCCACCAGAGGCTGCCGAAGCCCTTGTCGGCGCCCTCCACCAGGCCGTAGGTGAGGAAGCCGAAGCCGGTGGCGGCGAGTGCCGCGCCGGGGAAGTCGAGCCGGCCCAGGCGCTCAGGCGGGGCTTCGTCGCAGCGGCCGATCACCGCGAGCGCGACGGTGGCGGCCGCGAGCGGCAGGTTGAGAAGGAAGATCCAGCGCCAGGAGACCCACTCCACGAGCGCGCCTCCCGCCGGGGGGCCGAGGATGGTGGCGACGCTCGTGAACGACGTCCAGAGGCCGATCGCCCGACCGGACTCCGCCCCGTAGACCGCACGGAGGAGCGCGAGCGAGTTGGTCGTGAGGAAGGCGCCGGCGACGCCCTGGAGGGTGCGCGCGAGGATCAGCACTGCTTCGTTCGGCGCGGCGCCGGCGAGGAGCGAGGCGAGCGCGAAGCCCGCCGCGCCGGCGATGAAGACCGTCCGGCGGCCGTAGCGGTCGCCGATCGCCCCGCCGACGAGGTAGAGGGCGGCAAGCGCCAGCGAGTAGGACAGGAAGACCCACTGCTGGCCGGTCAGCCCCAGCCCGAGGTCCTCCTCGATCGTGGGGAGCGCAACGATGACGACGGTCGCGTCGATGAACGCGAGCGACGAGCCGAGGATGGTCGCCGCGAGTGTCAGGCGTCGCCGTGCATCGAGCCCGAGGGTGTCCACGGCGCGGAGGATACGCTGCGATCGTGATGCGAGGCGCCTTCGCCGGCATGGCCGCTGCTGCGGCCTGGGCGGCCGCGGCTCCGGCGGTGGCGAGAGTCGTCCGCCCGCCGGCGGGGTACTCCGACATCCGTCTCCTGGGCGCAGTGCTCACCCGGGACGGCGCCGCCTGGCGCGTCGCGGGCCTCGGGGCGCACGTGCTCAACGGCGCCGCCTTCGGCGCTGTGTTCGCCGGCCTCGGAGGGCGTGGCTGGAAGCAGGGCCTCGCTGCCGCGGAGCTCGAGAACGTCGCGCTCTGGCCGGGCATGGCTCTGATCGACCGTGTCCACCCCGACCGCCGCCGCGGCGCGTGGCCGCCCCTCGCCACCAACGGCCGCGTCTTCGCCTATGAGGCGACCGTCCACGCGCTCTTCGGCGTCGTGCTCGGGGCGCTGGTCCGGGAGGACTAGACTTCCCGCCCATGGAGGCCTGGCTCGCGATCGCGTCCCGGCGCGAGGTGCGCGACTACGCCGACACTCCGATTCCCGAAGACGTCCAGCGCCGCATCCTCGACGCCGGCCGCCTCTCCGGCAGCTCGCAGAACAAGCAAGCGTGGCGGTTCGTCCTCGTCGAGAGCGCGGAGCGGCGCCGGCAGCTGGCGGAGCTGGTCTATGAGCCGGGAAACGTCGGCGGCGCTCAGCTGATCGTGGCCATCGCAGTCCGCGGCAAGGGCCCAACTTCGTTCGATGCGGGCCGCTGCGCCCAGAACATGCTCCTCGCGGCGTGGGACCAGGGCGTTGGCGGCTGCCCGAACGGCATGCCGGACCGGGCAGCCGTCGCCGAGCTCCTCGCCCTTCCCGAAGGCGAGGAGCCCGCCATCGTCCTCACGTTCGGCTACCCGGCGAAGCCGCGCGACCCGTCCCGACGTTCCCCCGAGGAGTGGAGCGCTCGGGCGAACCGCAAGCCCCTGGACGAGCTCGTCGAGCGCGCCTGACCCCTGCTTGTGTTCCACGCGCACGATCTTCGCGCCCTTCCCCGTGCGCCTTTCCTCCCGTAGGACATGGCTGAACGGCTTGTGCTCGTGGAACACGAGGCTTCGCGGGGGCGCGGGTTATCGTGGGCGGCCGTGAGCGGTTCCGAGGAGCGGACGGCGGTTGCGGTCGGTGAGGCGATGTATGCCCATGACACCGCGTCGCAGGCGCTCGGGATGGTGCTCGAGGAGGTGCGGCCGGGCTACGCGCGCCTGCGGATGACCGTGCACCCCGACATGCTCAACGGGCACGGGATCTGCCACGGGGGACTGGTCTTCGCCCTGGCCGGCTCTGCTTTCGCGTTCGCCTGCAACTCGCACGGCGTGATCACGGTCGCGGCCGGGTGCTCGATCGAGTTCCTCAACCCCGCGCACGAAGGAGACGAGCTCGTGGCCGTTGCCGAGGAACGCTTCCGCGAAGGGCGAAACGGCGTCTACGACGTGGAGGTGCGCCGCGCCGACGGCGGGCTCGTGGCCACCTTCCGGGGCCGTTCTGCGTCGACGCGCGAGCGGGTTCTCGGCTAGCCAGCGGCGTCCGATCCCGCAGTCAACATCTGGATTCCCGCGACCGTCGCCCACGTTCCCACGTCCCTGGAGGTTGGCATGGACACCTGGCACAAGTACGCAGCGGAGCTGCTCGGCACGTTCATCCTCGTCTTCGGCGGCTCGACCGCCCTCGCGGGTTCGCTTCTGTCTCCGACGGTGCTGGTCGTCACTGCGCTCGCCTTCGGTCTTGCGTTGCTCGCCGGGCTGTACGCCTTCGGCGAGGTGTCCGGCGGCCACTTCAATCCGGCCGTCTCGCTCGCGATGTTCCTAGCCGGCCGGCTTCCGAGCGGGGAGCTCGTCCGCTACTGGCTCGCGCAGTTTGCGGGCGGGATCCTGGCCGCCGTCGCGCTCCTCATCGCCACGAGCCAGAACGTGGTTGCGGCGACGACCACGAAGCCGGGGATCACCGGCGACGGCACGGCGTTCTTCATCGAGCTCCTCTTCACGGCAATCTTCGTCGCCGTCATCCTCCAGGCCAGCGTCAGCGGCCAGTTCGGCGGCAGCGCGCTGCTCGCCATCCCGCTCGCGCTCGTGATGGTGCACCTGGCGGCGATCCCGTTCAGCGGTGCATCGGTGAACCCTGCCCGAACCTTCGGCCCCGACCTCATCGGGAACGAGTGGGACGGGATCTGGATCTACCTGATCGCGCCGCCACTCGGGGCAGTGCTGGCGGTGGCGTTCTACAAGTACGTGCACGGCGGAGCGCCGGTGCGGCCGACGGCGCCCACCGCGGAGGTCCTCGGCGAGCCCGATCGCCCGGCGAGGTAGACGCGGCTCAGGCGGTCCGGCGCCGCTTGACCGTCACGAAGATCAGGAAGAGCATCAGCGCCGCGCCGCCGGCGAAGGCGATGAGACCGCCTGGTGCCGAGCCGCTCGGGCCCACGAGGTTGCTCCCGACGGGCGGGCTATTGGCGACCCGCGCCGACTCCGCCAACACGGGCTGGAGGTTCCCGAGGTCGACGTCGGCGTACGTGCCCGAGCTGCCGGGGTAGTCGAAGCCCGCCGCCGCGGCCGCGGTGCCCGGGCGCGGGCCCTGGGCCGCGCGCGGGATCCAGGCGCGCACGAGCTTGACGAGGCCGACGGCCCCGGCCTCGGTCAGGTGGATCCCGTCGCTCGACGTGAACCACGACGATTTGCCCCTCGACCACTTGTTCCAGTTGGCGACGTAGAGGCGCGCCCAGCGGGACTTTGCCCTGTTGATGATCCGGTTGATCTTGCGGTAGTCGGGGCGGACGGTCTTCAAGTTCACCCAGACGACGCCCTTCACCCCGCGAGTGAGCGCGGCGAGCATGACCATGTTGAGGTGGCGCCTGTAGGTCGCCGAGGAGTCGTTGTAGCCGACGTCGATCACGAGCACACGTCCCAGCGAGGTGCCGTAGAACTGGATCGCCTGCAGCGCCGTGCGTGGCCTGACGCCGTGGTAGACGCAGCTCTGTGCCACGAGCCGCCTGCAGACCTTGAGGTCGCGGCGCATGTCGTGGCCGCGCGCGAGCAGCCGCTTCGCCCGTGCGCTGAGCTCGATCCCGGCCGCCTTCGAGTCCCCGATGAAGGTGACCTTGGTGGCGTGCGCCGACTCGGCCCCGGGCCCCAGGGCCACGGCGGCGACGACGACGGCGGAGAGGACGAGCAGTCGCCCCCCGGCTGTCACGGGACGCCCGCGCATCGCCCGACAGATTAGCCGGGCCTCCGGCAGGCGCCAGAAAAGCATCCGCTCCGGCGCAGGCGCTACGCTGGGCTGGCCCGGGGCCCGGGGAGGCGAGAGAGCGTCGCGGCGGGCGCGGGCCGCCGGCTCCATGAGGATCCACGTCCTGACACGCCAGCAGCGTCCGCGCGCCGGCGCCGTCGCCGTCTGAGGCCGGTTCGAGGCGCGGCCGTGCTGTTCCCGACCGCGACGTTCGCGATCTTCTTCCTCATCGTCCTGCCGCTTTCGTGGCTCCTCATGCCGAACGCGCACCGCTGGCGCCCGTTCATGATCGGCGCCAGCTTCGTCTTCTACAGCTGGTGGGACTGGCGCTTCATCTTCCTCCTGGCGGGCTCGATCCTCTGGAACCAGCTGATGGGCGTACGCATCCACCGGGCGGCCGGCCAGCGGAGCCGTCAGAAGGCGCTCCTCTGGCTCGGGATCGGCGGCAACCTGGGCCTGCTCGGCTACTTCAAGTACTACGACTTCTTCGTCAGCTCGACGCAGAACCTCCTGAATCTCGTCGGGCTCGACGTCCCGCTGGAGGTCAGGACGGTGATCCTCCCGGTCGGGATCTCCTTCTACACCTTCATGGGGATCAGCTACCTCGTCGACATCTACCGAGGCGATACGGAGCCGACGACCCTCGAGAAGTTCGCCACCTACCTCTCGTTCTTCCCGCACCTCGTGGCAGGGCCGATCGTCCGCCCGAACGAGCTGATCCCGCAGATCGACACGCCCCGCTCGCCTCGACGCGTGGACACGAGCCGGGCCTTCTACCTGATCGCGGCGGGGCTCTTCAAGAAGGTGGTGATCTCGAGCTACCTCGCCTCGAACATCGTCGACGAGGTCTTCGCCGACCCGAGCCAGCACTCCTCGCTCGAGATCCTGATCGCGGTCTACGCATATGCGGTGCAGATCTACGCCGACTTCTCCGGCTACACCGACATCGCCATCGGGGTCGCGCTGCTGCTCGGGTTCAACTTCCCCCAGAACTTCGACTCGCCGTATGCGGCCACGTCGCTTCAGGACTTCTGGCGGCGCTGGCACATGACGCTCTCGCGCTGGCTGCGCGACTACGTCTACATCCCGCTCGGCGGGAGCCGTGGCAGCGAGCTCGACACCTACCGGAACCTCCTGCTGACCATGCTGCTCGGCGGCCTCTGGCACGGCGCCGGCTGGACCTTAGTCGCCTGGGGGGCGATCCACGGCATTGGGCTCTGCGTGGAGCGCTTCCGGAGGGAGCACGGCTTCGGCAAGCCGTTCGAGGAGCAGACACGGCTGGACCGCTACTGGCGACGGCTGGTGACCTTCAACGTTGTCTGCTTCGCCTGGATCTTCTTCCGGGCGGAGACGTTCGGCGTCGCCTGGGACATGATCACCGGGCTCTTCACGCACTGGGGAGAGCCCTCGCCCCTCGTCACCGGAACGGTTCTGCTGGCGATCGCCGTCGGCATCGGCTCGCAGTACATCCCGCCGCGCGTTCCCCAGACCGTCCTGGCGGGCTTCTCCCGCCTGAACGTGGTCGCGCAGGCGACGGTGCTCGCTCTCACTCTCATGGTCACGCAGGCCCTCGGACCCGCGGACGTGGCACCCTTCATCTACTTCCAGTTCTGATGGCTGTCGAGACGGAGCGGGCACCCAGAGAGCGGCCGCACGAGCGGCGCGCCGACCCGACCGAGGAGGGACGGCGCCTCTCGACGGCGGCCCGCGCACTTCTGATCACCGTGCTCGCGCTCCTGATTGCGGCCTTCCTGAACGCGCAGAACATCTACAAGTCGGTCTACAACCAGCCGGCGGGGACGCAGCGCGAGGTCGCGCTCGCCTTCGCCGGGCCGCTCCGCGAGGTGAGCATGGCCTTGCGCCTCGACCGGCCCCGTGCCTGGTTCGAGAGCGCAATCGGGCGTGAGCACGCCGAGATCGACACCGAGATCGTGCTGCCCATGCCGCCACCGCCCGTCACGGAGACCGTGACGTCCCCGGGAGCGGGCCCCACGGGTGAAGGCCGGACCGGGACGACTCCGACCGAGCCGGAGGCGCCCCAGAAGCCGGTCTTCACCCCGGAGGACCCCATGCGCTTCTGGATCGCGGGCGACTCCCTCGTGATCACACCGGGCTACGCCGTCTTCCGGGCCTTCGGCCGCAACGACGCCGTCAAGCAGGTCGGCGACATCGACGGCCGCGTCGCGACCGGATTGACCCGCCCGGACGTCTTCAACTGGTTCCGGCACGTCGACGAGCAGGTCCGCAAGGAGAAGATCGACCTGGTCGTCTTCTGCTTCGGCGGCAACGACGACCACGACTACATGACCGGCCTGCCAAAGGACGTCTCGATCGGCGAGTTCGGCGACGCTGCCTGGACGAAGGAGTACCGCCGCCGCGTCGGCGGCCTCATGGACACAGCCAACCAGGCCGGGGCATTCGTCGTCTGGCTCGGCCTGCCGATCACGAACGACGGCGGTCAGTCGCGCCGCTGGCGGCTGATCAACCGGGCGATCGCGGCCGAGGCGAACAGGCGCGGGGGCAAAGTGGCCTACGTCGACATGTACGGCCTCCTCTCCGACGAGGACGGCGACTACGCGCCGTACCTGCCAGACAAGGACGGCCAGCTGGAGAAGGTGCGGGCCGACGACGGCGTCCACCTCGAGCGGGCCGGCGGAGACATCGTCGCCAAGCAGGTCGTGCGCGATGTGCGTCAGATGGTCGACGTCACCAGCTGGCGCGCCGACTAGGTCGCCCTCTGGGGCGTCGGCGGGCTCTCGTAGAGTCTCGCAATGCGCTTGCCGCAGGTCGCCCCTGCCATAGCCTTCCTGCTCGCGTTGATCCTGGCCGGCGTCGCGAGCGGCCAGGCCGAGGACGAGCTCGCCCAGCGCTACGCGCCCGTCGTGCGACTCGTCGAGCAGGAGGAGGAGTGCGGGCCGGGCGAGCCGTACGAGCCGATCGACATCGACGCCATGCTCGGCGAGGACACCGTCTCGCTAAGGGGCCCCTGGAAGAGCAACGACCTGGTCACGATCGCGCCGTCGGCCGACGAGCTCGGGCGCGGGCTCTACGAGTACAACCTCGACTTCCCCGGCAACGCCCTCGATCCCGGCTGCGACTACGAGCGCTGGGCGCGGCGCATCACCGAGGACACCGAGCCCACCGCCTACGCCCACGTGGCGGCCGAGGCCGCCCACCCGGATCGGCTGGCGCTCCAGTACTGGTTCTACTACCCCTACAACGACTGGAACAACCTGCACGAGGGCGACTGGGAGATGATCCAGCTCGTCTTCCCCGTCGGGACGGTCGAGGATGCGCTGCAGGCCGAGCCGCTCGAGGTCGGCTACAGCCAGCACGAGGGTGGCGAGAGGGCGGAGTGGGGGGAGGAAAAGCTCGAGCTCGTCGACGGGACGCACTCGGTCGTGTACCCGGCTGCGGGATCGCACGCGAACTTCTTCACGGAGGGCCTCCATCTCGGCCGCTCGGCCGAGCAGGGCGTCGGCTGCGACGACACGACCGGGCCGAGCCTTGAGCTGCGGCCCGTTTCCCGGTGGATCCCGAGCGATACCGAGGCCGGACGGCAGGCCTACCCGTGGATCGCGTTCGAGGGTCGCTGGGGGGAGCGGCAGCAGGCGTTCTACAACGGCCCGACCGGCCCGAACTCGAAGACGCAGTGGACCGAGCCGATCACATGGGCCGAGGACTGGCGCGACCACAGCTACGCGGTTCCCGCGGGAGGGGCGTTCGGGACATCTGCGACGGACTTCTTCTGCGACGCGGTCGAGGCGGGATCGAACTTCGTGCTCCGGCTGATGGAAAACCCCGGACCGCTCGTGGCGGTGCTCGCCCTCCTCGCCGTCCTGTTGATCTACCTGCTCACGCGGACGACGTGGAGCCCGTCCACACCGCTCCACGTCGCGCGCCGCCGCTCGTGGGGACAGGTCGTGACGGCCTCGTGGCGCATGTACCTCTCTCGGCCGCTTCTCTTCCTGGGGCTCGGCGTACTGGCGATCCCGGTGACGTTCGTCGTGGCGGCGATCCAGTCGGTCCTGCTCCGGGTAACGTCGCTCGTGGGCATCTCGCCGGACGGCGAGGGCGGGGGCTTCCGCGTCGCGCTCGCCGTCGGGATCGGCACCGTGCTGACATTGCTGGCCCTCGGGTTCGTCCAGGCGGCGAGCGCCCGTGCGATCGCGGAGATTGACGCCGGGCGCCGCGTCTCCGTTCTCGGCGCCTACCGGATGGCGGTCGACAGCGTGCGGCCGCTGCTCGGCGCGCTCGCGATCGCCGTCGCGATCGTAACCGTGCTCTGGTTCTCGTTCTTCCTGATCCCGATCGCGATCTGGCTCGTCGTTCGCTGGGCGCTTCTCGTCCCCGTCGCCGAGCTCGAGGACCGTGCAGCGCTCGAATCGCTCCGACGGAGCGGTGAGCTCGTACGCCGCGAGTGGCTCAAGTCGGGAACGCTCGTCGCCGGCGCGGCGGCGCTGGCGGTCCTCCTGGGCCCTTTGCTCGGCGCACTGCTCATCCTCCTCGTCGACGCGCCGTTCGAGTTCGTCAACATCGTCGCCGGGCTCGTGTACGCGGTGGCGATGCCGTTCGTCGGCATCACCACCACGTACGTCTACTACGACACGCTCGTCCGCGAGCGCCTGGACGAGAGCGTCCCGGCGGCGGGCGAGCTTCCCGCGGAGATCTAGGAGGGTTAAGGCTCCACCCGCACCACGCTGTAGGGCTGGGTGTCCGGGTTGGGCACGCCGAAGCGTGCGTTGACTGCATAGAGCGCCTTGCCGAACTCGGCGATCGTCGTCGGGACGTCGAAGTTCGGATCCGTCAGGTGCCCCGTGATCGTCCCCGCGCTCAGGTCTGGCCGGAGCTTCACGACGGCGATCCGATTCATGCGGTTCTGCACGGCGTAGAGCGTCTTCCCATCGAGCAGGATTCCGTCGCCCTGCATGACGTCGCCGCCCATGAGCTCGATCAGGTCGGCCGTGCCCGTCGACGCGTCGACCGTGTAGAGGCGGCCCAGGTTGGACTGGACGATGACCAGCGTGTCGCCCCGCGGCGTCGCGTCGATGCCGTTGACGTTGAAGCCAGGCGCAAGCGTGAAGTCGCCGGTCAGCGGCACGACCTCGACGTCGGCCTGTGAGCCGAGCGTCCCGTCGGGCGCGATCGGCACCCGATAGAGGACGGCGCCCTGCGACTCGGTGAACCAGGCAGCGTCCCGGGTGACGACGACGTCGTTCACGAAGGTCGGCGGGCCCGCGGCCAGCTGGTACGAGGCGAGGGTCGCGCCGGTGCGCGCGTCGTACACCCAGGCACGGCCGGTCGGGCCGCCGGCGACGAAGAGGCGCTTGTCGGCGAAGTCGACGCCGATCGCCGCGCGGCCCGCCTGGGCGGGAACGAGGACGCCGCCCGTCCCCGTGCGCAGGTCGCCGCGGTAGACGGCTCCGGTCGGGATCGAGCCGACGTAGAAGGTGTGGCCGTTCCCGATGTCGATGCCTTCGGGCTGGAAGCCGGTCGGGAGCGGGATCACCTGAGGCCAGTTGGACGACGCCTGTGCCGGCCCGATGGTCAGCGCCATCAGCCCGGCCAGCAGCGCGAGAACGCGTATGGCTTTCACCAGTGGTACCCCCTTGTCCGTTTGACGGCCGGGTTCCCAGCCAGAGGCGCCGGGAACACCTCACCAGGTCCTACGGCCGAAGGCCGCGTTCAGATCAGCTTTGTGACCTCGTCGCCGACGCGGACCATGCCGGGCGTGACGACGCGCGCATTCGCGCCACGGAGGCGCAGCTCCCGCCCCGGGCTCTTGTTCACGAACTTGAGCGCCTCCGTTCCGAACCGCGCGCTGAACTTCGCGCAGCCCGTGTGCGGGACCTCGGTCAGCTCGACCACGGCCGACCCGACGGCAAGGCGCGTGCCCGCGGGGAGGTTCTCGACGCTGAGGTCGAGGTCGACGTAGAGCTGGTCGCCGGCGAGCGGCCAGCGCTCCCTGCCCCCCGCGACGAGCTTCGCCAGGCGCGCGTTCATCAGCGTCAGCTGCGAGTCGTTGGTCGGCGAGGAGCCGAAGTGCCAGCGGTCGCCGACGAGCCCGACCTCCAGGTCGAGCTCAGCTTCGTCCAGCACCTCGCGGAGGTCTTCGGCTGGCCGCCGGACGATCAGCTCCAGCGTGCCCTCGTCCGCGGGCGAGGAGCGGATGTGGTCGAGCCCGTCGAGGAGCTCGTTGGTGGTGGCGTGCACGACCGTCATGCTGTCACGCTGTCTGCTCCCCAATGGCGACCGAGCGCGCCTTGACGACCACGTAGGCGACGCCCACGACGAGGATCGCCGCCATGACGACGAGCGTGCCGACGTCGTCGTTCGTCGGCTTGAGCGCCATGTCGGCGACGACTAGGAAGAGGACGACGTAGTCGGTTCGTCCGAGAATCATGAGCTGCCGGGCTCCGACGAGCGCCTCGGGACTCAGCCCGCCGTCGCGCTCGATGATCGCCGCCAGCTTCTCCGAGCGCGGCTTCAGCATGAAGAGGCCGGTCGCGAACGTGGCGGCGAAGCCGGCCAGCCCGAGGACGATCCAGAGCTGGTCGAACGACCACGGCCCGTCGAAAACGAGCAGGAGCCCGGTGACGAACGCCGCGAGAGCCGCAGGGATGAAGAGGACGTTCGCGAGTCCGCCGGCGTCCTCGAGCGCCCGCCTGATGCCCTCCTGGTCGCCGCGCAGGTCGGCGCGGGCGCCCTGGACGTTGAGCAGGAACCCGGCTCCGATCCAGATGATCGCCGCCGAGATGTGCAGGAAGAGCAGGATCTCGTAGCGAGTCATGGCCCCAAAGTCCTAACGGTTGGGCCAGACGGCGGTCAAGCGGCGAGGGCGGTGGGGTGGAGGAGCGGTACGGCGCCGCTCCAACCGGCGCGGAGCACCGCGACGAGCGACGGCGGGGTCACGAGTGAAGCAACGCCTCCGCGCCGGATCGGGAGCCGGCCGTCGTAGCCGGCGGGCGTCCACGCGAGAAGGCGGCTGTCGAGGACGACGGACGGCCGCCCCTCGACGAGGACGACCGCGCCGTCCGGGAGCTCGTCGACCGGCAGCTCGTGGAGCAGGTGCGCGCGCGTTCTCGGATCGACGCGCTCGGCGTGGAGCTGCGCGTCCATCGCGTCGGCGCCCACCTGGCCGGGATGCAGCTGGCGCCACAGCGCGGAGAAGCGGTCGTAGTCCGCGCGGCGGCAGAGCGCGCACGGTCGGTGCCCTGCTGCGAAAGCGGTCGCCTCGTCGAGGAAGAAGAGCTCGGTGAAGCGGCCGGGCTGGAGTAGCGGGCGTCGCAGCCAGCCGCGGAACTCGAGCCGACAGGCGATCCAGCGTCTGCCGGCGTACCGGCGCCTGATCCGGCCGGAGGCGTCGTGGAGGCAACCGCGGTTGCCGTAGACGAGCCCGCGCGCGGGATCGGCGATGAGCTCGCCGAGCGGCGTGACGCGATTCTCCAGCGTCAACCGGCCGCGACCCGCGCCTCGTGCTCGAGGAGCCAGGCCTTCCGGTCGAGCCCGCCGCCGAAGCCGACGAGCGAGCGGTCGGCGCCGACGAGGCGGTGACAGGGGAGGACGATCGGCACCGGGTTCCGGCCGTTCGCCGCACCGACCGCCCGCGCCGCGGCGGGGCGACCGAGACGGCGGGCCTGTTCCCCGTAGGACACCGTGGCCCCGTACGGGACGTCGGCGAGCGCTCGCCAGGCCTGCAGCTGGAACGGCGTTCCGACGAGGTCCAGCGGGAGCTCGAAGCGTCGCAGCTCGCCGGCGAAGTACGCGCCGAGCTGCTGAGCCGTGTCGTCGAGCATGGCGCACCTCCTGATCTCCGCGCCGGGCGGCAGCCCTTGCTCCCTCCAGAGGATCTCTTTGAGGCCCGCCTCCGAGCCGACCAGGATCAGCTCACCGATCGGCGAAGTGCAAATCGCGCCCGCGAGCCTGTCGCTCACGCCGCCCTCGGGCGCGCCGCCGGCGGTTGGCCGTCCGCCGTCCAGAGGTGCATGGCCGCGAGCGCGCGCCAGGGCCGCCAGCGCTCGACCGCGACGTCGGCCTCACGGTCGAGGGCACGCCGGATGCCGAGGTCGGTGGCCGGGAACGCGTCCGGCTCCCCGATGCGTAGAGCGAGGTAGTGCGCCGTCCAGGCGCCGAGCCCGGCGATGGCGGTGATCGACTCGACCAGCTGATCCAAGGGGACGCTGTTGTCGAGCACGACGTCGCCGGTCGCGACGGCGCGGGCAAAGGCCCTGATCGCCTCCTGCCGGGCGCCGGTGAGCCCGAGGCCGCGGAGGTCGGCAGTGGCAAGGACGCTAGCCGGGGGAAAGGTGTGCGTGAGCCCGAGCGGCTGGAGTCCGCCCACGGGCATGCCGAAGCGCTCGACGAGCCGCCCGGTGATCGTGTTCGCCGCAGGGATGGTGACCTGCTGGCCGACGATCGCGCGCACGCCGGTCTCGAACGGATCCCAGGTCCCCGGCGTCCGCAGGCCCGGGCGCACCGCGAGCAGCGGGCCGATGGTCGGGTCGTGCGCGAGGTGGCCGGCGGGCTCGTCCAAGTCGAGGTCGAGGCTCGCGATCCGTCGGGCCCGGGAAACGAGGTGGACGAGCTCCTCCCAGTGCGGCAGGTGGGCCACGAGCACGACGTGGTCCTCGCCTCCGGGAGCGAGCTCGAGGACGCCCGGGTCGCCGTCGAGCACGATCGTCCGCCGGTAGGTCCGATCCGCGACGTACTCGACGCCGGGGATCGCGCGCGCCGCGAAGTAGGCGAGCATGGCGTCCCAGTCGAGGGGACCCTGGTAAGTCAGCCGAAGCGACAGGCCGCCGTCGGCGGCGAGTCGGTCCGCCTTCCGCCGCTTCGCGCGGAGCGCGCGCGGCGAGGCGTGGAAGATCTCCTTGCTCGCGCGGTTGAGCTGGCGCACGCTCCCGAATCCGGTCGCCAGGGCGATCTCGAGAACCGAGAGGTCGGTGTCGTCGAGCAGGCGCCGGGCGAAATGCGCCCGGGAGGAGCGGGCCAGGCCGGCCGGCGTCGCTCCTACGTGCGCGGCGAAGAGCCGGCGCAGGTGCCGCGCGGACACGCCGAGGCGAGCGCCGAGATCGTCCTCGGTGCCCCGATCCAGGGCGCCGTCGAGGATCAGCCGGACGGCCCTGCAGACGAGCTCCGGCCTGAGCCAGGAGACCGTCTGCGGCCGGCGGTACGGCCGGCAGTGGAAGCAGGCGCGGAAGCCGGCCGCCTCAGCCGCCGCGGCTAGCGGATACTCCCTGACGTGGTCGGGGCGTGCCCGCGCGCCGCACCCGGGACGGCAGTAGATCCCCGTCGTCACGACTGCCGCGTAAGGCTCCATGGCAGAGGTATACCGGCCGGACGGGCCGGGCGACCGGACGGATCCGGACACGCTCGAGAGACCCGGAACGGCATGATCGGTGCAGGCGAATGGAGGTGCCATGAGCGAAGGAGAGGTCCGCGAGCTGCGCGTCGCTCTCACGGTCGAGGACTACGACGGGGCGCTCGCGTTCTATCGCGACACGCTCGGCATGCCGCAGCTGGAGGCGTGGGAGGCGCCCGAGGGCCGAGTGGCGATTCTCGCCGCGGGCCGCGCCACCCTCGAGCTCCTCGACGCCGACCAGGCGAAGCTCGTCGACGAGATCGAGGTCGGTCGCCGCGTGGCAGGCACGGTGCGCCTGGCGCTCGAGGTCGAGGATTCGGAGACCGTGGCCGAGCGGCTCGTCCGGGCCGGCGCCGAGCAGCTGGCCGACGCCGTCGTCACGCCCTGGCGGGACCGGAACGTGCGCCTGCAGGCGCCGGACGGGATGCAGCTCACGCTCTTCACCGTGCTCGACTAGCCCTACTTGGGCGCGTAGACGTTGACGACGATGCCGCTCTCGAACGGCGTCGTCTCGACGAGCTGCAGGTGGGTCGTGTCGATGCCCTCGATGAGTCGCTGACCGCCTCCACCCAGGACGGGGAAGATCCAGAGGTGGAGCTCGTCGACGAGCCCCGCCGGGATCAGGGTCCGGTCGAGCTCACCCGTGCCGTACTTGAGGAGGTTCTCGCCCGGCTGCTCCTTCAGCGCCGCGACCGCCTCGGCGAGGTCGCCCTCGAGGACCGTCGCGTTCCAGGTGGTCTCCTCGAGCGAGCGCGAGGCGACGTGCTTGGGGAGGCTGTTGATGCGGTCGGCAATCTCGCCCTCCCGCGACGGCCAGGCCTGCACGAAGCCCTCGTAGGTCGCGCGCCCCAGCAGGAGCGCGTCGGCCGCGAAGAGGAGCTTGGTCGTGTAGGCGTTGTGTTCGTCGTCCCAGTAGGGCGGGCCCCAGACCTGCGGGGCGCCGATGTCGCCGTCGAGGGTTACGAACGTCGATTCGACGAGCTTTCTCATCGTGGGCTCCTTCCTCTTGCGTAGTCGTCAGCGTATGAGCATTCGACCTCGGTGGGGCGGCAAACTCATCGCCCGACGTTTTGCGCCTTCTGGCTCGAGGCAGGCTCGCCGGAGACAGGAAGGAGTTGGAATGCGCAAGGTGATCGTGAACGAGTGGATGAGCCTCGACGGCGTCGTCCAGGCGCCCGGCCAGCCCGACGAGGACACGAGCGGCGGCTTCGAGCATGGAGGCTGGCACGTTCCGTACCTGGACGACACCGCCGCCCAGGAAGTGCTCGAAAACCTGAACGACGCTGGCGGCTTCCTGCTCGGGCGTCGCACCTACGAGATCTTCGCGGGCTACTGGCCCTCCGCGCCCGAAGAGGAGCAGGCCTTCGCCCAACCGCTGAACACGAAGCCGAAGTACGTCGCGTCACGGACGCTCACCGATCTCGAGTGGCAGAACTCGACGGTGCTCGAGGGCGACGTCGCCGAGGCCGTCGCCGCGCTCAAGCAGGAGGACGGCGGCGACCTCCACGTGATCGGGAGCACCGAGCTGGTGCAGACACTGCTCGAGCACGATCTCGTCGACGAGTTCCGGCTCATGATCGACCCGCTCGTCGTCGGCGGCGGCAAGCGCCTGTTCCGCGACGACGGCGCGCTCAGGTCGATGCGGCTCGTCGACAGCGAGGTCACGACGACGGGAGCCATCATGGCCGCATACGCGTCGGCCGATCGCTAGCTCGCGCCTGGGCGCACCGAAGGGGGTAGCGTCTCGCGCGTGTTCGGCTACGACCAGAAGGTCGTCGAGCAGTACCCGACCATTCGCGCGGGTGTGGTTCACGCCACCGGGCTGGCCAACGGGCCGAGCTCGCCCGACCTGCTCGCCGCCTACCAGACCGAGCAGCGCGCCGCGCTCGAACGCCTGAACGGGACCGCGATGGGCGACATCCCTTCGATCGCCGCCTGGCGCCGCGCCTTCACCTGGTTCGGCGCCAAGCCGACGCAATACCGCAACGCCGCCGAGGCGCTCCTGCGCAGGCTCGGCAAGCACGGCGACCTCCCCACGATCGGCACGCTCGTCGACATCGGCAACCTCGTCTCGATCCGCTACGCGATGCCGGTCGCCGTCTTCGACCGTGCCCGGGTCGCGGGCTCGATCACGGTCCGCTACGCAGAGGGCACCGAGCGCTTCGCCGACCTCGGGTCGTCTGAAGCGGTCGCTCCGGAGCCCGGCGAGGTGGTCTTCGTGGACGAAGAGGGCGCCGTCTGCGCCCGCCGCTGGTGCTGGCGCCAGAGCGCCGAGAGCGCGACCGGCTCGGCGACGGTGGATGCCCTCTACGTCGTCGAAGGGCACCACGACACCGCCGAGCAGGACGTGGGGGCGGCGGCGAACGATCTCGCCGCGCTCCTGAGCGCCCATCAGCCGGCGAGCCGGACCAGGTCCTGGGTGATGTCGGGCCGGCCCACGGTCGCGCTCCGTCGAGCAGCGCCGGGGGACGCCGAAGCGGTCGCCGAGATCTGGCGGCAGGGCTGGCGGGACGGCCACCTCGGCCTCGTCCCCCAGGAGCTGGCGGAGGTGCGGACCGCGGTGTCGTTCCGCACGCGAGCCGCGGACCGGGTCGGCGACACCACCGTGGCGACGGTGGACGGCGTCGTCGCCGGCTTCGTCATGGTCGTGGGCGACGAGGTCGAGCAGGTGTACGTCTCGGACTCCCATCGAGGCACCGGCGTCGCCGGCGTCCTCATGGAGGAGGCCGAGCGCCAGGTGCGCGCGAACGGGCACAGGACAGCGTGGCTCGCCGTCGTCGCGGGCAACGCCCGGGCCCGGGCCTTCTACGAGCGGAGCGGCTGGCGCGACGAAGGGCCGTTCGACTACTCGGCCGCCACCGAGCGCGGGCCGATCGCCGTTCCCTGCCGCCGCTACACAAAGGACGTGTAGCGGCTCAGATCTGGGCGGCGATCCGGTCCAGCGTCTCGCGCCAGCGTGCCCGCATCTCGTCGCGGGCCGCCGCGTCGGGCAGCTTCTCGAGATGGGCGGTGATCGCGGTCTTGCCGGAGCCCGACTCCGAGAGCGTGAGTTGCAGCGTGGCCGGTGCCTCCCAGCCTTCGGGCTGCCAAGTCATGCGCAGGCGGTCGCCGGGCTTGACCACGCGAACCTCGCCGCTCGCGCCCGGGACCTCGTAGCGCTCGCCCTCGACGAGCGCGACGGACGCCTTCGCCCAGCCACAGGTCGGGTCGCGTTGTGAGGAGCTCCCACGCCTCCTGGGCGTCGGCTGGGACGGAGCGCTGAACACCGACCTGGAAGCCGGTGTCCGTGGTCTCACCGACCACCCGCTTGCCGCGGGCCTGCTCGTAGCCGACCGTGAGCGACTGGCGCCACCAGGCCACCTGCACAGACTCCGAGGAGATTCGGTTGAGCATCATCTCGCCTCGGGTGGCTTCGGTCATGTCCCCTCCTGTTCGAAGCTCATCGCGTCACACCCACGAGGGTACTGCCGGCGACGACGAGGAGGGAGACCAGGACCAACCGCCGCCCGACCAGCTCGCTCCGTCCGAGGAAGACCGCCGCGAACACGACCGTCCAGAGCACGCCCGTGCCCATGAGCGGGGCGACGACCGTGACCCGGGCGCGATCGAGCGCCTCGAACAGCGCGGCGTAGGCAAGCGCGGTCACGACCCCGGAGAAGGCAAACGGGGCGAACGCCGTTCGGAGGCGGGCGAGCGCCGCCGAGGGCCGGCGCAGCAGGTTCGCCAGCAGGACGAGCGAAGCGCCGAGCATGACCGCCGTGGCCTGCGCGAGCGGGTCCGCGGCGACGTCCTCCGTCACAGCCCGGGCCACGTTGTCCCGGAGGCCGAACGCGACCGCCACCGTCACGGCGAAGACGGCCCCGTAGGTCCGGTAGTCGGCCGGCCGCTCGCGCTCCCACGCCAGCGCAAAGCCTCCCGCGACGACCAGCAGCGTCCCCACCGCGAGTGGCCAGCTGAACGGCTCGCCGAACGCGACGATGGCGATCAGCGCCGAGAAGAGCGGCGACATCCCGAAGAGGATCCCGGCGCGCGAGGCACCCGCCCCGTGCACCGCGTGCACAACCAGGAGCTGCGAGAGCCCCGGCACGAAGGCCCCGATCACGAGGAACGGCCAGAGGTCACCCGCGTCGAAGTCGCTCCCTGCTGCCACGGCCGTTGCCGCGATGAGGACGAACGCCACGGCTGCGATCACCGCCGAGCCGGCGTCGACGTCCGCGACTCGAGCGAGCGCCCGGCGCATCGTGGTGTTCAAGGCGCCGAGGGCCATCCCGGCGACGCAGGCGAAGAGAACGCCTGTCACGAACGCTTTAGTCGAGCCATTCGCCCCGGCGCATCAGCTGCCGGCCCTCGAGCTCGTTCGCTTCACGCCAGGCCTGGATGCTCTGCGGCGTGATCCGGAGGTAGACGTATTCCTCCGCGAGCGTGCGCGGGTCGAATCCGGTCGCCTGCGCGTGTGCTTCCTCGAGGCTGGCGTCGGTTCCGATCGTGATCGCTTCCACTGAGCCCTCGATGATGACGACGTCGCGCGTCGGGCCAAGTGCGACGCGTGCCCAGCCGGCGCGGACGAGGTTCGTAGCCGTGCGGCTGGCGCGGGGCGTCGCGATCGTCAGGGTCGAGTCGTCCCAGTAGTAGGAGAGCGGGACGAGATAGGCATTGCCGGCCTCGTCCGCGGACGCCACCCAGAGGTCGACGTCGCCGCGGAGCTTGGCGAGGACGTCGATCCTGCGCTGCGCACTCGACCGTGCCGGCGCGGCCATCAGGCTCCGAGCTCCGCCAGCCGCTGCTCGAGGAAGCGCCGTTCGGCGTCCGAGTGGACTAGCTCGAGCGCGCGGTCGTAGGCCGCTCGGGCATCGTCGACGCGGTCCAGCCGGCGCAGAAGCTCGGCGTGCGTCGCGTGCAGGTAGTGGTAGCGGTCGAGCTCGAGTCCCTCTACCAGGGCGAGCGCACCTTCGACGTCGCCGGCTTCGGCGATAGCAACGGCCTGGTTGAGCGCCACGACCGACGAGCCGGTGCGGCTGGCGAGCTCGCCGTACAGAGCCGCGAGCTGCCGCCAGTCCTGCGGCTCCTCCATGTGCAGTGAGGCGATCGCCGCCTGGAGAACGTAGGGCCCGCGGCCGCCGAGCGCCAGCGCGCGATCGAGTGTCGAGCGTCCTTCCACGAGGTGGTCGCGGTTCCAGAGCGACCGATCCTGATCGCGCAGCAGGACCACTGTGTCCTCGGCGAAGCGTGCGTCGCGCCGGGCGTCGTTCATGAGCATCAGCGCCAGTAGCCCGTGCACCTCGGGCTCGTCGGGCATCAGCTCGGCGAGCGCGCGGCCGAGTCGGATTGCCTCGGCCGCGAGGTCTCCGCGGCCGCCGTAGCCCTCGTTGAATATCAGGTAGACGACCGCCAGCACCGCGGCGAGGCGGTCGGGAAGGAGGTGCGCCGGAGGCACCCGGAACGGGATGCCGGCGTCCTTGATCTTTCGCTTCGCGCGCACGAGCCGCTTGGCCATCGTCTCCTCGGGGACGATGAAGGCGCGCGCGATCTCCTCCGTCGTCAGCCCGCCCAGCGTCCGCAGCGTCAGCGCGACCTGGGCATCAAGCGCGAGCGCCGGATGGCAGCACGTGAAGACGAGCTCGAGCCGCTCGTCGGGGATCGTCGTCTCGTCCACCTCGTCCTCCGTGGTCTCAGGCACGTCGAGCAGGCGGGTCTTGGCGGCGAGCGTGCGGTCGCGGCGGATGCGGTCGATCGCCCGGTTCCGCGCCGTCGTCACGAGCCAAGCGCGCGGGTTCGCCGGCGTTCCGTTGCGAGGCCAGCGCTCGGCGGCGATCGCGAACGCCTCCTGGGCGGCTTCCTCGGCGAGGTCGAAGTCACCGAGGAAGCCGATCAGGCTCGCGAGTACGCGGCCCCATTCGTCGCGGAAGACCTGCTCCAGGATGGCTACGACTCCTTGAGCGGGCGCACCTCGATCGCGCCGCCCAGCCGGGCGGCCGGAATGTGCGACGCCAGCTCGATGGCCGCGTCGAGGTCGTCGGCCTCGAAGAAGAGGTAGCCGCCGAGCGCCTCCTTGACCGCGACGAAGGGGCCGTCGGTGGTCAGCGTTTGTCCGTCGTGCACCCGGACGGTCGTGGCGGTTTCCGGAGGCTGCATCCACTCGCCGGGGCTCACGCCGGGCGTCTCGTTGACGGCCTGGTAGTCGGCGTAGATCGCCCTCTGCTCGTCCTCCGAGAGGCGCTCCCACGTCTCCGACTGCGGCGTCGGAGTGTCGCCCTGGTGAATCAGCAGCATGTACTTCATGACTTCCTCCTTCTCGAGAACGTTTCGCCTGTGAGACGAACGGCGAGACGACGAGAGGACACCTGCCAGTCTCGCACGACGGCGCCAGACGCTTCTAGACGTGACCAAGGACGCAGTCCAGCGGCCGAGGGACCGCGGCGAGATCCAGCGCGTCGACGAGCAGGGCCGCGGATCGGGCCTTACGACCGCTGTGGGTGCCCAGGAAGCGCCGGAGCTGTTCCTCAATCGTGCGTCCGCGCCAGGCGGGCTGCTTCTGGAAGGTGCGGAACGCGCCCAGCTCGCCCTGAGCGTCGATGACGCCCACCACGGCAGCGGCGCCGACCGAGCGGATCAGCTCGTCCTCGAGGTCCGCCACGCATACGTAAAAGCCGAGTCGCTCCATGTCGGCGCGGGTGAGGTTGGTCCCGAGGCCGGCGCGCTCCAGCGCGCGCCGGAAGTCGCCTTCCTCCCCGGCATCGCAGAGGCCCGCGAGCCTGATGTCCAATCCCTGCGGGCCGAACCGCTCCAGGAAGGTTCCGATCCTGTGCGCACCGCCCATCGCCACGACCGAGACGCCCTCCACCGCCAGGCTCCGGCCACGGCGCGAGGCCAGCGCCTCGAGCGCCGCCTGGTCGCTGACCCCTTCGACGAGCACCACGGCACGCATCAGTCCAAGTCAAGCATGCAAAGCGGGCGAGGTTTGGCCTCTTTCTCGACTAGGGTCGGCCCGGTGATCGACGACGTCGACGTCGAGCGATTGGCTGCCGCGGCCGCGAGCCTGACCCCCGCTGCGCCCTCGGGCCTCGAGGAGGACTTCGTCATGAACCTCTTCGAGACGGTCCTCGACTACCAGCTGCAAACGCCCGTCGTCCTCAAGGCGCTCGAGCACTTCCGCGCCAACCGCTGGGACGAGGTGCGCACGCTCGACGGGCTCGACGCGGTGCTTTCCCGGTATCCGGACAACCGGCCCGGCAACACCGCGCTCTCCGTCTACCTCTGGGGCTACAAATTCTGGACGCGGGCTCAGCAGCTTCGAGGGCTCGTGCGCTACTTCCGCAGCATCGGCGTGGTCGACCAGGACACGCTGAAGGCCTGGGCGCACGAAAGCGAGTTCCGGCGCGACTTCGAGGGCCGCGTCAAGGGTCTCGGAGTCGCGGTCTACCAGTCGCTCGTGATGCGCCAGGGCGTCGACACGGTGAAGCCCGACGTGCACGTGCGTCGCTTCGCCGAAGCAGCGGTCGGACGGCGGCTCAGCGATGCCGAGCTGGTCGAGGTGGTGACGCGTGCCGCCCGCGAGCTCGGGATCAAGGCCCACGAGCTCGACTGGCGCATCTGGGAGGCCTCGGCCGGGCGATGAGTTTCCGTGTGGGCGCAGGCCTATCGGAGCATGAGCAAGTCAGGGTTCACATCACAGTCTCGGCGGACGGCTTCGTCGCTCGTCGACGAGCTCGAGCTCCACATCGTCCCGCTGGTGCTCGGAGGCGACGCGCGGCTCTTCCACGGCGTCCGCCCGGACCTCGAGCTCGAGCAGGTCCGGGCGGTCGAGGGACCCGGCGTGATTCATCTGAAGTATCGGGTCGTCAACTGAGGTCCAGCGTCCGGACGGCGGCTCGGATCGGCGCGCCCGTCGCTGCGGTCGGCGTCGCGTACACCTCGGCGAAGCCTTGCCGCCAGGTCGGGTAGCGCAGCCTCCACCCGAGCTCGCGCTTGGCCTTCGCGTTCGAAGCGCCGCGGGACTCGGTCCCCATCAAGACAGCGGCTTCGCCCGCGAACAGCCGCGCCAGCCGGACCGGGAAGTGACGCGGTGGCTTGGCGTCGAGCGCGTTCGCCAGGACCGGCACCCACTCGCGCGCCGGGGCCGGCTCGTCGTCGACGATGTTGTAGATCGCCGGGCCGTCGTGCTCGAGCGCGAGCACGGTCGCCGCTGCGGCGTCGTCGAGATGGATGAACGAAGCGACCCCGCCGCCGTCTCCTACGATCGGGAGCCGCCGCTTGCGCACGGGCTCGACGAGGCCGTCATTGGAGGCGCCGTAGAAGCCGCCGTAGCGGAGCGCGATTCCGCCGGCTTCCGTGACCGTCTGGTCGAGATAGCTCATGGCGGCAGCGGTCTCGCCCATGCCCGCCGGCGGGGTGGCGTCGAGCGGATCGTCCTCGGTCTTGACCGGTCCGCCCTCCCGCGCATACCGCATGCCGGCGAAGCTCTGCGCGACGAACCGTGGCACGCCGGCCTCGCGTGCGGCGGCGAGGAGCGCGTCGGTGCCCTCGGTGCGGAGCCGGTTCGTCTGCGCGAAGCTGCGGTCCAGGTGCCTCGAGAAGCGCACATCCGCCAGTGCGGTCGCCTGGTGGACAATCGCGTCGGGACCGGCCTCGAGGACGGCCTTGCGGACCGCACGAGGATCGAGCAGATCGAGCTCGATCGGCTGCGCCCCGAGCCTCTGGAGGCGTTCCGCGTTTCCAGGCAACCTATGCGTGCCGATCACCTCGTGGCCCTGGTCGATCAACTGCGAAACGAGGCGGGTGCCGATGGCGCCGCTGGCACCTGCGACAAAGACTCGCATCGTGTTCTCCTTTCGCTATCCGTCACGTCTTTGGGATTTCGCGTGTCTACTCGTATGACCCCACGCGACGGAGGAACGTGACCGATGGACGAGCGCGAGTTCCTGGCCCAGCGATTCGAGGAGCACCGGCCGCGTCTGCGAGCGGTGGCCTATCGAATGCTCGGCTCGGTGACCGAGGCTGACGATGCCGTCCAGGAAGCCTGGCTACGGCTCAGCCGCGCCGACGTGGGCAGGGTCGAGAATCTCGGCGGCTGGCTGACGACTGTCGTCGCACGCGTCTCGCTGAACATGCTCCGCTCGCGCAACGCGCGGCGCGAGGAGCCGCTCGGCGTTCAGATGCCTGATCCGATCATCGACCGGGCCGACGGGGTGGACCCCGAGCACGAGGCACTACTGGCCGACTCGGTTGGCCTAGCGCTGCTCGTCGTGCTCGAGACGCTGTCTCCGCCCGAGCGGCTCGCGTTCGTGCTCCACGACATGTTCGGCATCCCCTTCGACGAGATCGCGTCGATCGTCGACCGCTCGCCAGAGGCAGCGCGCCAGCTCGCGAGCCGTGCTCGCCGCCGCGTGCAAGGCGAGAACGCAGTGCCCGATGCAGATCTCGACACGCAGCGCAGAGTCGTCGACGCGTTCCTCGCGGCCGCACGCGAGGGCGACTTCGACGCACTGCTCGAGGTGCTGGACCCAGACGTCGTGCTGCGCGTGGACCTCGGTCCTGCCGAATCGAGGGAGGTGCGCGGGGCGGCGGCGGTCGTCGGCCAGGCGCTCACCTACTCGCAGCTCGGGCTGGTCATGCGTCCAGCGCTCGTGAACGGTGCTCCCGGAGCGGTCTCGACCCTCGACGGCGAGCCGTTCTCGGTCGGGGCGATCACGGTCAGGGCCGGCAAGATCGTCGAGATCGACATCCTCGCCGACCCGGAGCGGCTCCGCCTCCTCGACCTGGCGATCCTCGAGGACTGACCCCGTCCACGGCGCCCGCGTACTCGCTCGCGGCCACTCTCGGCTTCATCGTCGCGATCGGCGGCGTCGGCGTCCATGGCCGGCCGGCCTGATCGTGTCGTTCATCCCGATGCTGCTGATCTCGTCCGCCTATCGCTACCTGAACCGTGCAGATCCCGACTGCGGCACGGAATCACCTGCGACGCGCCGTCCCAGGTCAAGCAGCTCGACTTATCGCGAACGTCGCCCTCCGTGCGCGCCGGGTGGCTTACGTCTTCGGCTGCCAAAGCGCGACCGTGCCGCCGGCGGGCGCGACGAGCACGCTTCGCCAGCCTGCTGGGCCTTCGCGGGGCGGGAGGCACACCGCGGCGCCGAGGAGACGCGCACGCTCGGTGGCCTCGGTCACGTCGGCGACCTCGACGTACGGCAGCCAGAAAGGCCGCTGCGTGTCGTGCTCGACGACTCCGCCCTCGAGACGATCACCGAGCGCGAGTGTCAGGTAATCGCCCGCCGCGGTGTGGACCTTCTCTGCAGGCCAGCCGAAGAGACCCGTGTAGAACGCACAGGCGCGCGGGAGGTTGCCGGTGCGGAGCTCGAGGTGGACTACGGGGTGCGGTGCGCCTGGCGTCATGCCCTGTCTCTATGGACCGGCGTCGCTTACCGAAAGTAATCGGCGTTCAGCGATGAGTTTCGCTCGTGGTTACCGTCACAACCAATAGAGGATGAGCTCTGCGAGCACGGGCATCACTGACCCAGCTCTGCTCGACGCAGCATGTGCCGGGGACGAGGAGGCGTTTCGCCGCCTTGTCGAGCCGCACCGCGGAGGGCTCCATGCGCATTGCTATCGCATGCTCGGCTCAGTTCACGATGCCGAGGACGCGCTCCAGGATGCCTTGTTGCGCGCCTGGCGCGGACTTTGCAAGTTCCACGGCCGAGGCGCGTTTCGCAACTGGCTGTACAGGATCGCAACCAACGCCTGTCTCGACGCGCTCGAGCACCGGCCAAAGCGCGTGCTCCCGATCGACTATGCCCCACCCGCAGATCCCAGCGGAGGCGAGCCCGGAAGGCCCCTGGCCGAGGCGTTGTGGGTGGAGCCATACCCGGACGACGAACTCGGCCTCGACGACGGCTACGCCGCACCCCAAGCTCTTTACGAACAGCGCGAGGCTGTGGAGCTCGCTTTCATCGCGGCGCTGCAGCACCTGCCGGCGCGGCAGCGCGCCGTGCTTGTCCTCCGCGAGGTGCTGGGCTTCTCGGCAAAGGAGGTCTCGGAGTCGCTCGGGACGACAGTCGCGTCCGTCAACAGCGCGCTGCAACGCGCCCGGAAGATCCTCGACGAGCGGCTGCCCGAGAGGAGTCAGCAGGCCACGCTGCGCTCGCTCGGCGGCGGGCCGGCGCGCGCGATCGTCGAGAACTTCGTCGACGCTTTCGAACGCGGAGACGTCGCCGCCATCGTCGAATTGCTTGCCGAGGACGTCACGTTCGCCATGCCCCCGTACGAGGAGTGGTTCCTCGGCCGCGAGGCAGTCACGGACTCCTGGCTCATGCCCAGCGAGCCGCGGAACCGCCTGCGTTGTCTCCCGGCGCGCGCAAACGGTCAGCTCGCCTTGGGCGCCTACGCATTCGACTCGGAACGAAACCGCTTTCTCCCGATCGCGCTCGACGTGCTCACGTTGCGGGACGGGCGGATCTCCGACGTCACTGCCTTTCGCACACCCGAGGTCTTCCCCCGCTTCGCTCTTCCGGAGGAGCTTGTTGCGAGCCGGCCGCGTGCCGCGATGAGTTTCCAAGCCTTGGCCGGTCTGGACTAGAGAGTGAGCCAAACGTTCAAGGCAAGGAAGGAAGGCACCATGTCCGAGAACGCTGAGGCGGAGTCGGCTTCGCCCACCCCGAACCCTGCGCTTAGGCGCCTCGACCGTCTGGTCGGAACGTGGACCCTGAAGGGACACCTCATCGGCTCTGACGAGGAGAACATCGTCGGCGAGATCAGCTTTCAGTGGCTGGAAGGGGGCTTCTTCCTCCAGCAGGACGCAGAGATCGAGTTCGCCGGCATGTTCAAGGTCAACGCTCGCGAGCTGATCGGCTACGACCCTGCAAGCGGGAGCTTCGCCTCCCACGTCTACTCCAACTTCTCGCCCGAGCCCCTCCCGTACAGGTGGGATCTCCGCGACGGCAGGCTCACTATCTCCGTGTCGTACGGTGCGCTCGATGCGACCTTCAGCGGGGAGTTCAGCGAGGACGGCGAGAGCTTCTCGGGTGGCTGGCGGCCGAACCCCGGGGCGGACGAGACGATCAACATCCCGTACGACGTGGCAGGGACTCGGGTGAAGTGAGTTCCGACGCAGCATGGGCACGACGCGGGCGCGTGGCTCGTGTCCGCGGCCTGCACGAGCTCGACGACGGGAACGTCTGACGCCTCGCGGGCGCTTCGCCCGAGTGGCAATCGACGAAAGGAGGAGCACCGCGTTCGGGTCCGGCACCCGGAGCTCGCGGGCTGACCGGCACTGGAGCGCGGGCGGCAGGTCGACGCTCGGCCGCGCAAGAATCCCCCGGTGATCTACGAGCCGGAAGCGGAGACGCTCCCGCGCGAGCGACTGCGGTCGCTGCAGACCGACCGGCTGCAGTCGCTTGTCGGCTACGTCAAGGAGCGAGTCCCGCTCTACCGCGAGCGCCTCGCCGATGCCGAGCCGGAGGACATTGCCTCGCTCGATGACCTGCGGCAGCTCCCGTTCACGCGCAAGGACGACCTCCGCGACACGTACCCGTTCGGGATGCTCGCCGTCCCGCGTGACGAGGTGATCCGGATCCACGCCTCGTCCGGCACGACCGGGAAGCTGACCGTCGTCGGCTACACCGCCGCGGACGTCGATCTGTTTGCGCTGGTGAACGCGCGCTGCCTGGCGATGGCCGGCGGGGAGCCGGGAACGACGCTGCACAACGCGTACGGCTACGGCCTCTTCACCGGCGGCCTCGGCCTGCACGCGGGCGGCGAGCGGCTCGGGATGGCGGTCGTGCCGGTTTCCGGCGGCCTGACCGAGCGCCAACTGACGCTGATCGAGGACTTCCGGCCCGACGTGATCTCGTGCACGCCGAGCTACGCGCTCACGCTCGCGCAGTCGTTCGCGGAGCGCGGCGTCTCCCCGGGCGGGATCAGCCTCCGCTACGCCGTCCTCGGTGCCGAGCCGTGGACCGATGAGATGCGCCGCGAGATCGACGCGGGCCTGGGAGTCGCGAGCACCAACATCTACGGGCTCTCCGAGGTGATCGGCCCGGGCGTCTCCTGCGAGTGCGTCGAGGCGCGCGCCGGGATGCATGTGAACGAAGATCACTTCCTCCCGGAGATCGTCGACCCTGAGACGGGCGAACCGGTCGGCGAGGGCGAAGAGGGCGTCGTCGTCTTCACGACCCTGACGAAGCAGGCGCTGCCGCTGATCCGCTACTGGACCGGCGACATCACGAGCCTGAGCTCGGAGCCCTGCGCCTGCGGCCGCACGCTCGTGCGCATGGGCCGGATCAAGGGCCGCGCCGACGACATGCTGATCATCCGCGGCGTCAACGTCTATCCGACGCAGGTGGAAGCCGCGCTCCTCCAACTGCCGGAGCTGACGCCGAACTACCGGATCGTCGTCAGCCGCACGGGCACCCTGGACGAGGCGGAGGTCGAGGTGGAGGTCGCCCAGGAACTCGTGGGCGACCCAGAGCTCGGCAGCCGCGCCGAGCACGCTCTGCGGGAGACGATCGGCTGCTCGATCGCGGTCACGCTCCAGCCGCCCGGCACCGTCCCCCGCTCGGAAGGCGGCAAGCTGGAGCGCGTCCTCGACCGCCGCTAGCGGCGGTGGGGCTGCGGACCTGGGGGTATTTCGTCCAGGCGGCCCGTGACAGGTTCGATGAGCGTCGGCTCGCGGGCTCCGTCGTCAGCGGCCGGCGGGCGATCGCCCCGTAAACCGATGAGGTACCACGTCTCGACCTCGCCCTTGCCCTTGACCGCGATCGTCCCGCGCGGCTCGCACTCGAACTCGTCCGCGATCAGCTCGTACGTCGCGCGAGTAATCTGAATCCGCCCGGGCGTCCCGTGCGACTCCATGCGACTGGCCGTGTTCACGGCGTCGCCCCAGAGGTCGTAGAGGAAGCGCTTCCGGCCGATCACACCGGCAACCACCGGGCCCGAATTGATGCCGACCCGAAGTTCGAGGCCGAGGTGCCCGACTTCGTCGTCCGAGCGCATCGCCTCGAGCATGTCGAGCGCCATGAGCGCGAGCGCGCGAGCATGGTCGGGGCGTGGTGTCGGAACGCCCGCGGCGACCATGTAGCAGTCCCCGATGGTCTTGATCTTCTCGAGCTCGTACCGCTCCGCGAGCTCGTCGAAGTGACTGAACAGGTAATCGAGGCAGCCGACCACGTCGGCGGGTGGGAGCCGCTCCGACCAGGCCGTGAAGTCGACCACGTCGGCGAAGAGGATCGAGGCCGACCCGACCTGGTCCGCGATCGGCTGGGTCTGTGCCTTCAGCTTGTCGGCGATTGAGCGCGGCAGGATGTTGAGCAGAAGGTTCTCGGCCTTTGCCTGTTCCAGCCGGAGCGCCTGCAGCGCTGCGCGGCGCTGGCTGGCGAACACCGCGAGCAGCGTGAACACGATCGCGCCGCCGACCGCGATGTTCAAGGCCAGCATCGTGCTCGTGAACCAGCCGGGCACCGGCGGCCAGACCGGGCCGACAATTTCGCCCGCGATTCCCGATCCGAGGAACACGACGAGCCACGCGACGTACCAACGGACCGCCGACCTGACGTCGCCGAACACGAGCGCCCCGAGCGGGGCGAGAATCCCCCACAGCCCGACGCCGCCGGCCTCGAGGAAGCCGCCGAGCGGGATCATCGACAGCGTCGGCGCGAGCAAGATGCTGACCTGGCTGACCCGGAGCAGCCACCGGAAGTCGCGCGTGCGCGAGAACACGACGATCGCCCCGAGCAGGACGCCGAAGTAGACGAGCGGCACCACACCGACCGGCGATCCGAACGCGAGATACAGCGCCCCCCACAGTGCCGCGATCGGCAGGATCAACACCGAGATCAGCACCAGCAGGGCCTTTCGAGCACGCAGGTCCTCGTCGTCTTGGGGATCCGCCCCGACAAGCGACAGGCGTGCGATCACGCGATCCGGCGCCGTTCGGATCCGGTCCAGGAGGTGCATCGCGGGAGACGTTACTCGTGGACCCCGTCGGCGCGCGCGGCCGACGAGTCGAACAGGGGTTCCTTACGTTTTGCTGATTGGCGACCGTGAAAACCAAGGAGGATGGGCGACGTCAGAGCCCATGAAAGGCATCAGCCAAACCCATCCCCGAGTCGCGCCGCTGAAGGCGTAGATAGAGCTGTGCGTTGAAGCGACGTGGGCCTCGACAGCCTTCACGAGCCGCGACTCCAAGGAGGTGACGAGCAATGACCGACAATAAGGTCAGCGTCCGCTACATGGTCGACGACGTCGACGAGGCAATCGGCTTTTACACCAAGCACTTCGGCTTCGAGCCGGGCCACAACGCCTCGCCGGCATTTGCCGAGGTGCTTAGGGGCAACCTGCGGCTGCTGCTCGCAGGCCCGGAGAGCTCGGCGGGGCGGCCGATGCCCGACGGCCGCAAGCCAGAACCAGGAGGTTGGAACCGCATCCACTTCGTCGTCGACGACATCGACGCGGAGGTCGAGCGCCTCCGCGGCGCGGGCGTCCGTTTCCGTAACGACATCGTCAGCGGACCCGGTGGTCGACAGATACTCGTCGACGACCCCTCCGGCAACCCGATCGAGATCTTTCAACCCGCGGACTGACTTGGATAGGAGGCGAGCCATCGGCGGTTTCCGCGGCCGCGGGCGTCAGCCGGGCTGGATGTTCTTGTTGTGGTGGAAGGCGTTGTCGGGGTCGTACTTGGCCTTGACCTCGGCGAGTCGTCGGTAGATGCGATGGCCGTAGGCCTCTCGAATCCGGCTGGAGTCGTCGTCGGAATCAAGGAAGTTGACGTAGACCCCGCCGGCGCGGTGCGGTCGGAGAGCTTGCAGGAACCGCCGTGCCCAGGCGGTCTCGGCCGCGGCGTGCTTGCCGGACTCGTCAGGGAGCCAAACGCCCTCGATGACGATGTTGTGATCCACGTCGCGCGCGGCGTAGGCGGTGGCGTCGTCAGGGACGCGGGCGACGGCGCCACCCAGTTGGAACATCACCACACACGACCGGGGCGAGCCGGCGGCGTAGGCGTGCTCGGCGATGACGGCGATGGCGTCGTCCGAGAGGCCGGCGAGGTTCGTCGCCTTCCAGGAGTAGTGCCACCCGTGGATGACGGTGTCGTCGATGCCGCCCTGGAAGGCGACGTACGGCGAGGGCGCGAGCAGGTCGACGAGCGGCGTGCGGAACCGGCGGAGGGCCCGCACCGCGCGCTCGCCGTCCTCGACGGATCCGGCGTAGCAGCAGGCGACGGCGATAGCCGGCCGCCAGTGCAGGTGCTCGGGGATTCCCGGCAGTGGCGGGACGGTGCCGAGCCTGACGACGCTGCCGAGCTCGTCGGGCGCGTCGGCGGCGAAGTCCCGGTAGAAGCGCAGCACGTCCGTGGTGTCGTCGGCCGCCCAGAAGACGGGCCCGGCCAACACGGTCGGGCCGAGGCGATGCAGAGCGAACCGGAACGAGGTGATGACACCGAAGTTGCCGCCCCCGCCCCGCAGCGCCCAGAACAGATCGGGGTGCTCGTCGGCAGAGGCTAGGACGGTGCTGCCCTCGGCGGTGACCACCTCGGCGGCGAGCAGGTTGTCGACGGCGAGCCCGTGCTTGCGCATGAGGTGGCCGATCCCGCCCCCGAGGGTGAGACCGCCGACGCCGGTATGGCTCACGATGCCGCCGGTGGTCGCCAGTCCGTGGGCCTGCGTCTCGCGGTCGACGTCGCCCCACAGAGCACCACCCTGCACCCAGGCCGTGCGACCGGCGGGGTCGACCCACACCGCCCGCATTGCCGAGAGGTCGATGACGATGCCGTCGTCGCACACCGCGGTCCCGGCGACGTTGTGGCCTCCGCCCCGTACGGCGATCTCCAGGTCGTGGTCGCGCGCGAAGCGCACCGCCGCGACCACGTCGACCATGCCCACGCAGCGGGCGATGCAGGCCGGACGGCGGTCGATCGCGCCGTTCCAGATCCTGCGGGCGGTGTCGTATCCAGGGCGGGTCGGCAGCAGCAGCTCTCCGCGGAACGATCCGCCGAGCTCGTCGAACACGGTCTCGAGGGGCGATGCGGTCCGGGTAGCCATGCGAGCAAGGTAGGCTTGCCGGGGCTGGCCGACTAGTTCTACTTTCGAACCAACCGGTCCGAATAGCAGACCTGCTGGCCGATCCGCGGCTAGCATGGTGGCGCGATGCGCAGCTACGCGCAGTACTGCCCGGTCGCCAAGGGCACCGAGATCCTCGGCGACCGTTGGACGCTTCTGATCGTGCGCGAGATGCTCGGCGGCGCGAGCGGCTTCAACGAGCTCCAACGCGGCCTTCCAGGGATCTCGCGCTCGGTCCTCACCGACCGCATGCGCGCGCTCGAGCGGGCCGAGGTGATCGAGCGCAGGACGGGCCCCAAAGGCCGCACACTGGAATATCGCCTCACGCCCGCCGGCCGTGACCTCCAGCCGGTGGTGCAGGCGATCGGCGAGTGGGGGGCGACCTGGTCGTTCACCGAGCCGCGCCTCGAGGAACTCGATCCCGACCTGTTGATCGTCTGGATGGCCCGCCACGTCGATCGCCAGCGGCTCCCACCCACCCGAACCGTGGTGAAGTTCGATTTTCGCGACCCCAAGCGGCGTTACTGGATGGTCCTCGAGCCCTCCGAGGTCTCGGTCTGCCTCCAGCATCCCGGTTTCGACGTCGACCTCGAGGTCAGCGTCGACACCACCACGCTCTACCGCGTCTACTTGGGACAGTCTGAGCTGGGCGGCGCGATGCGAGCCGGCCAGCTGACGATGAGCGGCCCGCGGACGCTGCAACGCGGATTCGGCCACTGGTTCACCTGGAGCGCATTCGCCCCGGCCAGCCGCTCGGCGCAGGCGCGCCGCACAGCCGCCTCACGCCTTGCCAGCCCGCATCGCGTACGGATCGCCGAAGCTCCAGGCGGAAGCCCACGATCAGCTGGCTGAGTGGAGGTAAAGCGCCTCCAAGAGTCCTGCGGCATCCTCGTGACGCCGGGCTCACGCGGGACTGCAGTACTTCCTGACAGCCGACGGGCGCATCATCGCGCTAGAGTCGCGCGGCCACGAGCTAAGCTCCGGCGCGCCATCCGTCTCCGGCCAGTGATGAGCGAGGTGCTCAGCTGCCTGGCGGACGAGGTCGGCGGCTGTGGCTGTTGCGGCCCGAGGTCGCTTCATCCGACCTACGCTAATTGAATCGCCGTGCTGATACACGTCATCGAAGGAGGTCCGCATGGACATGAAGCTCGAGGTCGTTCCCATCCCCGTATCCGACGTCGATGCGGCGAAGGCCTTCTACACCGAGCGTGTCGGCTTCGGGCTCGATCACGATGTCCGGCCCAACGACCACATGCGGGTCGTACAGATGACACCGCCAGGCTCTGCGTGCTCGGTCGTGATCGGCGAAGGCCTGCCGCTCGGCAAACCGGGCTCGGTCAAGGGCGTCCAGATCGTCGTGGAGGACCTCGATGCGGTGCGCGAGGCCCTCGCAGCACGAGGCGTCCCCGTCAGCGAGGTGCAACAGCTCGGACCCCCGGGCTCGCGTGGCTCACGCTTCACGTTCTTCGACGATCCCGACGGCAACACCTGGGCGATCCAGGAGCTTAAGCCCGACCCGGCGTAGCCCGGCGAACTCCGTTCCCTCGGCAGCCCGTTGTCACCGGTTGCAACCGCTGGGCTCCATAGCGCTCCATCCGCCGGCGACCGCCTCAGCGCCCGAGCGCCGACCCCTGCGCTAACAGGTGCTCGGGCGAGATCTCTGCTGCCGGCAGGACGTCATGCGCTCGGGGCGTGTGCGAGCGCCAACGGCGTCTCACGGCGGACGATCGCCGGCGCCTCGCCGATGAGCTCGTCGTCGTTTCGCTAGGGTCGGATGACCTTCCACTGCGACCGAAAGGAGTTCGGCATGGCGTCCGTTTCGGAGCGGGAGAGCAGGGAGTTGGAGGCGGCAAACGCCTCCAGCACTACTCCGGTCGTCTTCATCCACGGCCTCTGGCTGCTGCCGAGCAGCTGGGCCAACTGGGCGGACTTCTTCGAGCAGGCCGGTTACGCGCCGCTGACGCCGGACTGGCCAGACGATCCGGAAACGGTCGAAGAGGCGCGGGCGAACCCCGACGTCCTCGCCAAGAAGACGCTGAAGCAGGTTGCCGACCACACGGCCGACGTGATCGGCAAGCTCGAAAAGAAGCCCGCCGTGATGGGGCACTCGACCGG
>Ga0081538_10000157_pt1 | contig 71165 bp, 74 predicted proteins | sample TabmetS5T2R1_FD_71022 | JGI IMG/M metagenome (GOLD analysis project Ga0081538, IMG submission 71022) | Tabebuia heterophylla rhizosphere microbial communities from the University of Puerto Rico - S5T2R1 | ecosystem: Host-associated > Plants > Roots > Rhizosphere ... | reverse complement strand
GCTTTGGCCTCCAGCGCGGCCATGACCGTCGCCCCACCCACCGGGTCGAGCCGGAACCCCCCGCCCACCGCGCCGTCCGGGCCGTCAGCCCCGATCGTCAGCCGCCGCTGCGCCCATGCCCGCCGCTCCCGCCCCGCCAGCGTGTCCGGATCATGGGTGGCGGTCCAAGCGTCGACGTGCTCACGCAACTGCCGGCGGTCCAAGATTTTTCCGTCGGTGGCGATGAGCCGGTCCAACTCGTCATGGGTTTGGGGGTGCGCGTCAGCGGCGGCCCGCGCCGCCACCTGCGCCTGGCCAACCCGACCTCGCCCGCCCGGACCGCCGCGGCGGTCTCCGGCAGCCTTTCCAACCCCACCGCGGTCTCAGCCTGCGCCTTGGCCTCACCACGGGTCAACCGCAGCCGCTGCGCCAACAAATCCGCGGTGGACCTCGCGCCCTCGGCTCTCCAGGTTTGGCGGACGTCGACCTCGGCGACGCAGCGGAGCTTCTCGGCTGCGGTGATGGTCTCCAGCCGGTGCAGCCGCTCGACTGACTCGCCCAACGCAGCATCGTCGATCTGCCCGTCCAACGGGTGGGCGCCCAGCAACGCGAGGCCGCGCTCGATCAGGTCAAGCAGGCCAGCGTCGTCCAGCCCGTCTAGGCGGGACGCGAGCCCTGCTGAACCCTTTATCGAACTCATGTTTGTAGTATGACATATGAAGGTAGAGTTTGCAAGTATTGAACTTGGTCGACATGCTATGGACAGTTGCCGCTGAGCGCGGTCGTCGTGATGGCCTGCGGTTTCCTCCGTATTCGCAGGAAGGCGGCAAGCTGGACCGGCCGAGGCAGTGGCTTGGCGCACGTCTCCTCTGGATCCGGAGGAAACGTGCGCATGAAGTGACGAGGGGCTAGGTCCAGAGGGTGACGGGCAGTCAAGGCATATCAGGTTGCACCAGGAGGCTGCCCAGCCAACCGACAATGAACCCCGCCAACAACCAACCCAACAGCACCTGGATGATCGACCAGGTCTCCTGCGCCCGGGTCCGCGCAGGGAACGCATCAGGATCGACCAGTTTGACCGCCGGTAACAGCCGATCCAGGCTGAACAACGCGGCCTGCCCCACCGACCACCCCTCCGCCCTAGCCAGCCGAACCCTAGCCACCCTCGCGAGCCAGCCCCGCCACCGGCGCAGGCGACCTGGCCGTGACCCGACCTCATCTGCAGTAGCGGCCGAGCGTCGTTGCAGGCGCGCCCCAAACACGGCAAAGCCGATCAGCCACACGGCGAGGAACCACCCCAGCGCCCACCACGGGCGGAACCCATAGCCCAACACCAGCCAATGCAACGTGCGGCCCCAACGCTCAGGACGCCTCCAAGGGATCTCCAGGCTCTCAGCGTGGCTGCGGTGGTAGCGGATATCAGCGGCGATCGTGGGATGCCCTGTGGCGTCCATTACCCTCGCCAACTCGTTGTACGGGCCAGGGCTGAACCCCTCAAGCCGGGCAAGCCACACGTCGATGAGCCAGCTGGACCCAAGCTTGCGGGGATCCGGATTGGCCCACTGCTCAAACCTGAGCCCGTCTAACCTCAACGTGGCCGGCCAGCTGCCCGCCCGCTTATCGGTGAAAAGGCCGCCGACGTGGGCCTGGCGCAGATCAAGCGATCCGCTCGACGCCCATTTGGCGCCGTCCACATAGATGAGCCCGCCGATGTCCGCGCCAGACAGGTCAATATCATCTTTGAACTCTGACCCGCGGCTTAGGAACACGTTCTCGGCAACGGTGAGCTGGTCGGCGTCCAGGGTGCCGGACACGACCGACCCGCCGTGCACGTCAAGTTGGCCGCCGATGTCCGCGCCGAGCAGAACGATGTTGTTGAACCTCGACCCCTCGCGCAGGAACACAGAGCCGGCGACGGTGAGCCCGTCGGCGTCCAGGGCGCCGGACACGACTGCTCCATCGCTGACGAGCAGATCAGATCGGATGATGGCGCCGAGCAGGCTGAGGTTGCCCTCGACGGCGGAGCCATCCAGGTCAAGGTCGCCGTCGATGACCGCATCGTCGGCATCCAACCCCGCGATGCGGCAGGCTTGGCAGCGCAGCGGGAAGCCCACGGCGGCCTCGCTGAGGTCGAGTCCGCCGGGGAGCCATGCGCCGCGCAGGCGGATGCCGTGGCGGTCGAGCGCTGCCGCGTACGGCGCGGTGAGGAGCTGCTCGACGAACGCTGAGGAGATGACCCGGCGGTCGTCCCAGCCGTCCGGCTTGGCAGGGTCCAGGGTCTGGCCCTCAGAGTTGAGGTCTGCCCACTGCCCAGCGAACAGCTGCCGCCATACCGCCTTCTCCGTGCGGGTCCACGACGAAGCAACTCGGACGCCGCAACGCGCCTGGGCGGTGGCGGGCGCCCCCGCGACCACCACCAACGCCGGCCACACCGCCGCGCGCCGCAGCCGCGCGAGAGATCACCCCAAGTCCCCACGCTGCCCATGGCTACGGCGCCACGATGGCTCCCACCGCCGCCTCACACCGCGCGGCGGCGGCGTCGACCGCCGCGATCAACCCCGACGGGTCACCGGTCAGGTCGACCAGAGCCTGGTCGACGCCGCGCAGCCCTGCCCGGTCCAGCAGGGACTTCTCGTTCAAGACCCAGTGGCCGCGTGCGGCCATGACCGCGTGCGCGGTCTCGCACGCCGCGCGGGCGACCCCACCAGCGCAGCCAGCCACGCGCCCCGCCGCGGCGTAAGTGCTGCGGGCATAGGCGATGGTGAGCCGCGCGGCGCTCCACCATCGCTCGAAGGCGCTGCGGCGCAGCGCGTCCGGGTAGTCGGGACGCGGCAGCGCGCCATGCAGCACACGATTGAGGGCCAACTCCCCGACGACCACATACGTGGGGACGCCGGCCAGGTAGAACATCAGCCACTCGACACGGAAACGTCCCCGCTCGGCCTCCGCGATGTGGTGCTCGACATCATCCAGATCGCGGTAGTGCACGTCGACGCGCCGGCCGTCGACCTGCAGCCACGCGCCGCCGTTGAACACCCCGCCGCCCCAGCCGCCGATCTCAAAGACCTCGCCGGGCCAGCCCAACGCGCGCAGGTCAGCGGGGTCAAAGCCGCCGCGGTAGTACACGGCGAAGTCCCAGTCGCTGCCAGGCCGGTGCGTCCCGCTAGCGCGGGACCCGCCCAAGCTCACCGCCTGCACGCCAGGCAGGCCGGCCAGCCGGTCCGCCACGTGGGCGCAGAACTCCTCGTCGGTGTGCCGCATCAGCCGAACTGTAGGCCGAGCGTCACGCGCGCGAGCGCATGGCAGGCTGTGGAGCACGATGGCACCGCTTCCGTACGACCGCTACTACCGCGAGCTTGAGGCCCAAACGGCAAAGTTCGCCGAGGCGGTGCATAACGCCGATCTGAGCCAGCCCGTGCGCACCCGCCCGGAGTGGACATTGGCGCAGCTGACCGCGCACCTCGGGCGGGCGCACCGCTGGGCCGGGGCGATCGTCGCTCAGCGGGCCACCGAGCCCCCGCCGCTCCAGGATCTGGACGATCTGCAGGTGCCTGACAGCGCTCCGCAGCGGTCCGCGTGGCTGCTGGCCGGCGCCTCCCGGCTGGTCAAGGCGGTCCAGCGAGCTGGACCACAGGCGCCAGTGTGGACCTGGGCCGGCGAGCAGCATGCCGGGTTCTGGGTGCGCCGGATGACGCACGAGACCGCCGTGCACCGGGCGGACGCGGAGCTCACCGTGGGCCGCCAGTTCGCGTTGGCTCCAGATCTCGCCGCCGACGGCATCTCCGAGTGGCTGGGCCTCCTGGCCTCGCCAAAGGCGGCAGCCGCGAAGCCGTCCCTCGCTGAGCTTCGCGGCGCTGGCGAGACCTTGCACTTCCATGCGACCGACCAGGGTTTGGGCGACCAGGGCGAGTGGCTGGTCCGCCGCACCTCGTCCGGCGTGGCCTGGGAGCACGGGCACCAGAAAGGCGATGTGGCGGTGCGGGCCCCCGCCGCGGAGCTGCTCTTGGTGATCATGCGCCGCATCCCGCCGAGCGACCCGCGGATCGAGGTCCTGGGCGACCAGACGCTGCTCGACCACTGGCTGGCCCGCACCGCGCTCTAACCCCCTGCTCCACAAGGGTCAGGTCACCGTCAACGGGGTGTGCATGCCCTCCTTGAAGTGCACGTGGCCGTCCTCGTCAACGATGTTGCAGATCAGGACATAGCTGCCCGGCTGCAGCTCGAACGCGACCGCCTTCGTCTCGCCCACCGGGACCTCGACCTCACCGATGCTGTTCTGCTCGCCGAGCTGCGCCTCGTCGGCGGTGCCATCCGCCGCGACCGGCAGCGACTCAGCGCTCGGCGCCCGTAACACGACGACCTCGTGCAAGGTCCCGCCCTCATTCGTCACGTCGAACGCGATCACGCCTGCCTGCACCTCGGCGGGTTGTGGCGTGATCGTCCACTCGCGGAGCACGACGTTGACCGTGGTGTCAGCCGTCGCCGGATCCAGGCCGGCCTCAGCGCCTGACGCGGAGCCACTTGCCCCAGAGCCAGAGCCAGGGGCGCTCGCCGAACCCCCGCCCTCGTCGATCGTGCGAACCTGGGCGCCATCGTCCCTGCCGCACCCCACTGCCAACAGCAGGATCAGCGCCCCCGCCACTCCAAATCGCGCCCGCACACTCATTCCACGCTCCTCCTATCCGTGTCGTGCCTTGAGGCTAGGCTAACCGAATGGGGTGAGGTCAACCTCCCCCGCCGTAAGGGCAGCTCGAAACCGCCGCTCAGGCTCACGGCACCGCAGCGTCGGCCGCGCGCTGGAGGGGCTGCAGGAACGGGAGCGCGGTCGCCTCGAGCGGCTCTGGCTGGAGGAACTCGCCGAGCCCGTCAGGCCTCAGCGGGGCGGCCGTGACGTGCGCCCCATGCTGGCGAGCGCCGTACGCGCAGACCAGGACGTCCTGCGGCCCCCCGCTCGGGGGCGCGTGCCCGGCGTCTCCGGGCGCGGCCAGCGTGGCCTCCGCGATGAAGCCGTAGCACGGCGCGTTCGCTGGGCGCATCACGTCGGCGGCGAACCGTGCGAGCAGCCCGGACCTGGCCTGGTCATCGTCAGGGAAGCCGGGCAGCGTCGTGACGCGGGTGGCCTCTGGCAGCGGGAGCACCACTGTGGCGGGCACCGGCCGCGGCGACCGGGCGACGAGGTCCCGGGCGGCCTCCTGGCAGACCGCGGCGAGCTGCTCAAGGTTCACCGCTCGCGGCCTCCTGCCCGGGTGAGGCATCCAGCGCGCCGCAAAGCCGGCGGATCGGCCCGGAGAGGTTGTGCGTCTCCTGCAGCGCCTGCAGCCGCGCGTCATCGCGCATACCCGCCTCGGTCACCAGCTCGGCGTCGGTGCGGACCGGCACCACGTGCCGCATGGCGGCGAGGTAGCCGGCGGCGTCCCGCAGCGCGGCGGCGAGGCGTGGGGGGTGCGCGCCGGCATCGGCGACCATCGCCTCGATGGTGTCGTACTGGTTGACCAGCGTGGCGGCGGTCTTGCCGCCTATCCCCCTCACGCCGGGCAGGCCGTCGGACGGGTCGCCGCGCAGCGTCGCGAAGTCGGCGTACCGCGATGGCGCCACCCCGTACTCGGCCCGCACTGCGGCCTCGTCGAAGGAGGCGAGCCTCCTCACGCCTTTCACGGTGAACAGCACGCGCACCGACCCGTCCCGGACCAGCTGGAGCAGATCGCGGTCGCCCGTGACGATGTCGGCGCGGTCGCCGGGCGCCACTTGGGCGCACAGCGTCCCGATCGCGTCGTCGGCCTCCCAGCCAGGCGCGATCACGACCGCCTGGCCAAGGGCGCCGAGGACTTGCCGGAGCAGGTCGAACTGGGGGGACAGCCCATCGGGGTCGGGCGCGCGGGCAGCCTTGTAACCCGCATAGGCGGCCACGCGGGGGGCCGGGCGCCAGTCGTCGTCGAACACGTGGAGCACCTGGTCAGGGCCGAGGTCGGCAACCAGCCGGGCGGTCATGTCCAGGTACCCGCGCACCGCGTTCACCGGCTGCCCATCGGGCGCGGTGATACTCGCGGGCAGCGCAAAAAACGCCCGGTAGGCCAGGCTCGACGTGTCGAGCAGCAGCCGGTACGCCATCGTGGGGATGCTAGCGAGCCCTACGATGGCGAGCCATGGCTGACACGATCATATGGATCACTGGTGGGTCGTCGGGGATCGGGGCGGCACTGGTCCAGACAGTGCCGTTCGCCGATGCCCGCGTCATCGACATCTCCCGCTCCGGCGGCGCGCGCGGCGCCGAGCACCTGCCGGCCGACCTCGCCGACCCTGCATCCTGGGCGGCCGTCGAGGCGCACCTGCTCGCGGTGCTCGGCACGTTCTCGGGCTCCCGGGCGATCTTCCTGCACTGCGCCGGGACGCTCAAGCCGATCGGGTTCGCTGGCGCGGTCGACTCTGCCGCCTACCGCCGCAACATCCTGCTCAACTCGGGCGCGCCCCAGGCGCTGGGCCACGCGTTCCTCGCCGCCGTGGCGGGGCTGGACCTGCAGGCGCACCTGATCCTTCTCAGCTCGGGGGCGGCGAAGGCCCCCTACGAGGGCTGGTCGAGCTACTGCGCCGGCAAGGCCGCCGTCGACCAGTGGGTCCGCACCGCCGGCGCTGAGCAGCGGCGGCGGCCGAACGGCTGCCGCGTGGTGGCCGTCGCGCCTGGCGTGGTCGCCACGCCGATGCAGGAGCAGATCAGGCAGATGGGCGAGGCGGACTTCCCCGCGGTCGACAAGTTCGTCGACCTCTACGAGTCCGGCCAGCTGCGCGACCCCAAGGACGCGGCGCGGGGCATCTGGGGGCTGCTCGACCGCGATCTGGACTCCGGCGCCGTCGTGGACCTGCGGACCATGGCGTGACCCCGTTCGACCCGCCGGTCATCCCGATGGAGGCGCGCGTGCGCGACCGCCTGCCGGACCCGCCCGGCTGGGCGTATGAGCCGAAGTGGGACGGGTTCCGCGCGGTCGCCTGGGGCGGGCTGGGCCAGCTGCACAGCCGCAACCAGCGGCCCCTGCTGCGCTATTTCCCCGAGCTGGAGCCCGCGCTGGCGGCGCTGCCAGCCGGCGCGGTCATCGACGGCGAGGTCGTCGTCGTGGTCGCCGGGGCAACCGACTTCGACGCGCTGCAGAACCGCATCCACCCCGCCGCCAGCCGGATCGCGAAGCTCTCTGTGGAGACCCCGGCTGAGCTGGTCGCGTTCGACCTGCTGGCGGTAGAGGGCGAGGACCTGCGCGCCCAGCCGTTCGCGGAGCGCCGGGAGCGCCTGGCGGCGCTCGTGGCCGCGCTGCCCGAGGCGTGGCACCTGACGCCCTCGACCACGGACGCCGCCGAGGCCGCGCGCTGGTTCACCGAGTTCGAGTCCGCCGGTTGTGACGGCATCGTCGCCAAGCGCCTTGACGGCCCGTACGCCGAGGGCGAGCGGGCGATGGTGAAGGTGAAGCACCGCCGCACCGTCGACGTGGTCATCGGCGGGTACCGGGTCCACAAGGACGGGGGCAAGGTCGGCTCGCTGCTGCTGGGGCTCTACACCACGGCCGGGCAGCTGCACTTCATCGGCCACTGCTCGGGCTTCGGCGACGCTGACCGCGCGGCGTTGCTCGAGCGGCTCCAGCCGCTGGAGGAGCAGGCCAGCTTCGGCGAGGATGCCCGCCACCCCGGCAGCCCGAGCCGCTGGTCCGCGGGCAAGGACCTGAGCTGGACCCCGGTCCGCCCCGAGCTGGTCTGCGAGGTCAGCTACGACCAGCTCACCGGCGAGCGCTTCCGCCACGCCACCCGCTTCGAGCGCTGGCGCCCGGACAAGGACCCGAGGCAGTGCGCCCTCGACCAGCTGGAGCGCCCCGGCGGCCCGGCGTTCAGCGATGTCGTGGCGAGTTCGGGTGCGTGAGGGCCTCGTGGAACTGGGCGACGACAGCCAGATCGGACCAGCCAGCCAGGCTGGCGTCAAGCCGGTCCAGCTCAGCGAAGATCCGCGCCGAGCCAGTCTCCCGGCCGACCGCAAGCGCTTTGTGGCCCACCGCCACCGCCTGGTCCGGGTCGTCGTTGATGGCATGCGCCTGCGCCTGCCGTGACAGGTAGACCCCGCGATCCCGGTGATAGCGGGCGGGCAAGGTGGCAAGCTGATGCGCAAACAGGTCAATGGCCCGCTGGGGGCGCTCAAGGCGGAGCCAGCACGTGGCCCGCTGAATCTCAATGTGCGCCTGCGTGCACCAGCGACCCGGCCCTGGGTCTTGATCGCGCTCAGCGATCCCTACCAGCTCCAAGGCCTGATCGAACAAACGGTGGAAAGCCAACTCGTCGCCCGCCAGCCCATGCCCCTGCGCCTCCTGCTGCATCGCCACCGCCCGCGACCGTGGCGGCAGCGGGCCGACCGTCCGCCGCGCCGCCTGAGCCAGGCTGATCGCGGCGTCCGCGTCACCCTGGCCTTTGGCCAGGTTGCTCTTTTCTTGGAGCACCAAGGAGATGCCGACGTCGTTGCGGGCCTCCTGCGCCCACTCCATCGCCCGGTCCGACCAGTACGCCGCGCCCTGGGCGTCACCCGCGTCGTGGTGGAGCCATCCAGCGAGCACCCCGTACTGCGCTGCCACTGTGAGCAACTCGTTGCGGACCTCACCGCGCGCGCCCCTGCGGAGGTGGTCGATGAAGCGCATCTGCGCGGCCACCACATCGATCAGGTGACGCCCGCCATGCAGGTTGTCGGCGGTGCCATGCGCCTCCAGGACCCGCCGCAGCTCGCCACGATCTCGGCGTCGACCCGCTCCGGCGCGTGGATCGCCTGAGTGAGCCGCTCCCGCTCGACGCCGGGCATGCCGAGCGGGAGTGCCACGGCCGCGCCGGCGCGGAGCAGAATCCGGCGGTCGATCGGCATGAGGACGATCGTTCCTTTCGAGGTCAACACCGGCACGATGAGCGCGTCGGGGCCGGGCGGTTGCCTCTCTCCAGCGTACGGTCCGAGCGCCGTCTCATCGGCCGTGTTGCTCGGAGCCACCTGACCTCAACGCACCCCGTTTGGCGGGCGGTGGGGCGGGCGGCGTAGGGTCTCAGGCTATGGACAACGATGAGTATGCTGAGCTGCTCTGGCGGCTCTCGCCGGAGGGGCAAGCCGCGAAGTGGGCGGCCGGGATTGAGCTGGTGCGGACCTGCCCGTTCCCGCTCTACGGGCTCGGCGAGAGCTGGACTGGATGGCGGCGGTTAGGCGACTGCCCAGAGACCACGAGGAGCCGGACCGACCCCAGGATCACCTCTGTCGCGTTCTGCCACGAGACGGACCCGTGGCAGCGCCCTGCACCGGAGGTGCTGGTCGAGATCAGCGAGGAGCCAGACCGGTTCTCCAGGCGGTTCTTTGTCGGGTGGCTGGCGGTGGAGATCGTCGCGTGGGAGCGGGACTGGAAACATGGCGAAGAGGATGAGCGTGGGGAGGCCATCGATCAGCGCGAGGCCGATCTGTTGGCGAATGGGGTGTGGCAGCCGGTGGCGTTGCCAGTGGATGGGCGCCCGCAGACGTTCGACCTGCTTGATGGCGGGCTGATATGGGTCGCGAAGGGCAACATCGGTGGGCATACGGTCGTGGTCTCTGGGCGAGGGATCGACGTTGGCCAGATCGATCTCGTCACCGCCGATCCTGAGCCGTACATCGAGGGCGACCGGCGTTTCCGCCTCGGGCCGGCTCACTCCTGACGGCGCCGCGAGGGCTGGACCCTCGCGGGCTCGCCGTGCTGCTTCGGGAAGTGCGGGGGCCACGGGGCGTCGCCAAGGCCCCCCTCCTCGTCGCGCCGCGCGAGATCCAAGAGCCCATCCAAGCGGCCAACCGCATCGTCGATCCCAGCGGTGAGGTCCCCCACCGCCGCGAGCCGGTGCGAGGCGAACCGGTCGAGGGGGAAGTCAGCCGGATCGACGTCGGCGACCTCGTCCCAGGTCAGCGGCGCTGACACCAACCCGGTGTGGCGGACGCTGTAGGCGCTGGCGACGGTGCGGTCGCGGGCGTTCTGGTTGTAGTCCAGGAAGACGCCGTGGCGCTCCTCCTTCCACCAGGCGGTCGTCGCGATGTCCGGGATGCGCCGCTCCACCTCGCGCGCCAACGCGAGAGCCGCGCGGCGGACGTCGGTGAACGTCCAGCGGGGGGCGATCCGCACGAACACGTGGAGGCCGCGCGAGCCGGACGTCTTCGGCCACCCGGCCAGACCGTGATCGGCGAGCGCGTCCCGGGTCACCAGCGCCGCGCAGCGGACGTCGGCGAACGGCGTGCCAGGCGTCGGGTCGAGGTCGACACGCAGCTCGTCGGGCGCATCAACGTGCTCAGCACGGACCGGCCAAGGGTTGAGGTCGAGGCAGTTGAGCTGCGCCATCCACACGATGTCGGCGACGTGGCGGGGCACGAGCAGGTCGGCCTTGCGGCCGGAGGGGAACGTGATCGTCGCGTACTCGTGCGCGGAGTCCTTCGGGGCGCGCTTCTGGAAGAACGGCTTGCCCGCAACCCCATGGTTCCAGCGTTTGAGCACCGTCGGCCGTCCCCACACGCCGCGCAGCGCGCCCTCACCGCACCCTACGTAGTGCTCGACGAGGTCCATCTTCGTCCAGCCCCGCTCGGGGAACAGCACCTTGCCTGGGCTGGACACCCGCACCCGCCGCCCGCCAACCTCGACGATGGTCTCATCTGCCGTCATACCGCGAGCTTGCCACGCCTTCGCGGTGTACTGCGCTACCCTGCGGCGATGACGTCATCCGAGATCAGGATCCCCTGGCGCCCGGTCGGCCCCCTCACCGAGGCGATACCTCCCCACCTTCGCGACTACCTCGCGACGGTTGACTCGCTGAGGAGCGCCTGGGAAGACGCGATCCACACCATGGGACCCGCGGAGTTCGAGGAGACCCGAAGGCGGAGCCTCCGCCGCCACGCGATCGAGACCGGCATCATCGAGCGGCTCTACGACATGGACTGGGGTGTGACCGAGGCGCTCGTCGCGGAAGGCATCACCGCTGAGGTCGCTGCGCGACATGGCGGCGTCAGCGAGGACACGCTCCAGATGATCCGCGGCCAGCTTGGTGCCCTGGAGCTGCTCGTCGAGATGGTCCGCGAGCACCGGCCTCTGACGGTCTTCTCGATCAGGGAGCTGCACCAGGCGATCACCGCCAGCCAGGCGAGCTACGAGGCGACGGACGCGCTCGGGCGCAGCATCAGCGCACCGCTCCATCACGGGAAGTGGAAGACCCAGCCGAACCACGTGCGGCGTCCGGACGGCATGCTCCTCGAGTACACCCCGCCCGAGCATGTCGAGGCCGAGATGGATCGACTCGTTGAGCTGTTCGCCTCGATGGAGGATCATCCCATCGTTCGAGCCGCCTGGCTCCATCATCGCTTCGTCCAGATCCACCCGTTCGAGGACGGCAACGGACGTGTCGCCAGGGCGCTTGTCCTGCTCGTCCTCTTAGGGGCCCGTTACGCGCCGCTTGTGGTCGACCGGCGGCGCAGGGACGACTACCTGCGGGCGCTCGACGCTGCCAACGACGGCGACCTGACCGACCTGATCAGGATGTTTGCCCAGCTCGAGGTGAGCACCCTGCGCTCGGAGCTTGAGCGTCCGGCGATCGCAGTCGCGGCGCCATCAGCTGCTGCCGACATCGCACGCGCCTACGCCGAGCGTCTCCTGGACATCCGCGCCGCATCCAGCGCAGAGCGGGCAGCCAAAGCAACGCAATTGGCCTTAGAGATTCACCGGCGTGTAGAGAAACGCCTCAAGGCCGACGCCAGCGAGCTGGAGAAGGCGTTCCAACCGCTCGGGGGGCGGGTCGACGTTGTCACCGGTGCGCCCGACAATGACGGGCACTGGTGGCGGCGGCAGCTAGTGCGCACAGCGCAACAACTTGATTTCTTCACCAACCTCGAGGACGGATCGTGGTGGGTCCGTCTAAAACTCACGGTGTTGAGCCAGAAGCTGCAGTATGTCGTGGCCATCCAAAAAGTCGGGCATGGCGAGACAGGTGTGCTCGCGCTGACTGTCTTTAGCGAGCTCCTCACGCCTGACGACTCTGAGGCTCCGGCGACGCTGAGCTTCGTGCCCAGCCGTGACAGCGTGACGCTGATGTACACCGACGACGCGGAGGCGCGCTGGCCGGAGGCGGCTGAGGTCATCGAGCGCACGCTCGCGGCGTCCATCAACGACTTCGGCCAAGTGCTCACAACCTGACCCTGGCGCTCAGCTGCTACCTTCCGGGCATGGGAGAGCGGCGGATGAGCGCGAGCGAGCGGAGGACGCAGCTTGTTGAGGTGGCGAAGCACGTGTTCGCCGAGTACGGCTACGACGGCGCCTCCGTGGAGGAGATCGCGAGCCAGGCCAGGGTGTCCAAGCCGATCGTGTACGAGCACTTTGGCGGCAAGGAGGGCCTCTACGCGGTCGTGGTCGACCGTGAGACCGCCCGCCTGCTGGAGATGATCACGTCTCGGCTCGGCCCGGGGCTGGGCGCGAGAGAGCAGGTCTACTCCAGCGCGATGGCGTTCCTTGACTACATCGAGGTCGACCCGGACGGGTTCCGCGTCTTGATCCGGGATTCCCCGGCAGGGGGGAGCGGCGGGATGGCTGGCCTGCTCTCGGACGTGGCCGCCAAAGCCGAGGAGGTGCTGACCGGCTTCTTCATCAAGTCCGGCATCGACCTGGCCGCCGCACCGCTGTACGCCCACGCGTTGGTCGGCATGGTCGTGTATGTGGGCGCGTGGTGGGCGGAGGAGCGCGAGCTGTCCAAGGAGGTGGTCGCCGCCCACCTGACCGCGCTGGCCTACGTGGGCCTCTCGCGCCTCCCCCGGGACCCGCTGAAGCTCATCAACGGCAGGCCGTTACCTCCACGAGGCGCGTGACGACGGCGTCGGCGCCCGCGAGGTCCTGGCCAGGGCAGCGAGGGGCAGATCAGTCGCCACGGCGAGCGGCAGGCGGCCACGCAACGATCGGACCAGCTCGTGCGCTCCCGGCTGGACCTGGGCCCAAGACGGCCAAACTTGGATCATCGCCACGCCGCCAGGCGCTACCTCGCGGCTGCGGCAGCGGCCCGGGCGGCACGCTTCTCCTCATAGCGGCGAGCGAGCTGGTCGAGGGCGTCGAGGAACTGCGCGCACTGCTCGCGCTTCTGCTCGGCCGCGCTGTCCAGGCCGCCGACCTCGAAGAATCCCCAGTGGCGGAGCAGCGGCCAGACGATCTCGTCGTGGTGGATGCGCAGGTCATAGATCCCGGCCTTCGCGATCTGGACAGCCTTCCGCTGGAAGTCGGGCATCCCGGCGCCAGGCATTTGAAAGCCCATGACCTCATCGGCAATCGCAGCCACCGCCTCAGAGGGCCGCAGGCTCAGCGCCGCGCTGAGCATGTCCCGGTAGAACACCATGTGGAGGTTCTCATCCGTCGAGATGCGGGCCATGATCCGGTCCGCGACTGGATCATTGGAGTAGCGGCCGGTGTTGCGATGCGAGATCCGCGTCGCAAGCTCCTGGAACGCCACGTAGGCCAGCCCGCGCAGCGTGCCTTTCTCGTCGTTGTCGTAGCCGTCTTGCATCACCTGCATCCGGCCGCGCTCGAGTTGAACGGGGTCAATGTTCCGTGTCACGACCAGGTAGTCGCGCAGGACGATCGCGTGGCGGCCCTCCTCAGCCGTCCATCGGTGGACCCAGTTCATCCAGGCCGAGTCCCGCTTCCCGAACATCCTGCGGATCTCGTAGTGGTAGCTCGGCAGGTTGTCCTCGGTGAGGAGGTTCACCTCAAACGCCAACTGCGCGACCCCAGTAAGGCGGGGCTGGTCAGGCGTCCACGGCTCTAGATCGAAGTCGCGGCCTTGGGAGTAGGGGACATACTCGTGGGGGAACCACTCCTTGGACATCTCCAAGTGGCGGTTGAGGAGCTCAGACGCTTTTGGCTCCAGCTCGGCAAGGAGGTCACGGTCGACAGCGCACTCTGGCATCTCCAGCCTCTCTACTCTGAGGGGCAAACCATACGGCTACGTAACCGTAACCTACGACTCCGTAAGTTAAACCGCAAGCCTGCTACCGTGATGCTCATGAGCCAGCTGATTCTCATCCGCCACGGCCAGTCCACCTGGAACGCCGAGAACCGCTTTACGGGCTGGGTCGACAGCCCTCTGTCCGACCGCGGTCGCACAGAGGCCAAACAGGCCGGCGACCGGCTCGCCGCTGAGGGCGTGCGCGTCGATCGCGCCTTCACCTCGACGCTGCGCCGCGCGATCGACACCGGCCGGATCGTCCTCGACGCGTTGGGGCAGGACTCTCTTGAGCAGGAGCAAGCCTGGGAGCTGAACGAGCGCTTCTACGGAGCGCTGACCGGGCGGAACAAAGCGCAGACCGTCCAGGAGTTCGGCGAGGAGCAGGTACGCATCTGGCGGCGCAGTTACGACACCCCCCCGCCAGGCGGCGAAAGCCTGAGGGACACCGCTAACCGCGTCCTCCCCTACTTCTTCCGTGTCATTGTGCCCGCGACGCGCGAGCACGGCGTCGTCCTGGTCAGCGCACATGGCAACTCGCTGCGCGCAATCGTCAAGGAGCTCGACGGGCTGGACGACGAGGCGGTGATAGGCCTGGAGATCGCGACCGGCGTCCCGCTTATCTACCAGATGGCCGATGGGCACCCGGCCAGCAAGCGGATCGTCGAGTAGCGGCAACTTGGCGCTGACCAGCTCGGGGAGTCCCGCGCGCCCGGTGATGGCGGGCGTGCCCACCCGCGCCGACGTCGAGGCGGCCGCAGATCGGATCCGCCCCCACGTGCGCCACACTCCGGTGCTCCGGGCCGAGCTGGGGGGCCGGGCGGTGTGGCTCAAGCTGGAGCACCTCCAAGTGACCGGCTCATTCAAAGCCCGCGGGGCGACCAACGCCGTGCTCGCCCTGAGTTCATCGCCACGCGTGGTGGTCGCCGCGTCAGGCGGCAACCACGGGCTCGGCGTCGCGTACGCGGCCGGTGTCGCCGGTGCGGTGCCGATGATCGTCGTGCCCGAGACTGTCTCAGGCGAGAAGGCCCGGCGGCTCGCTGCGGCCGGCGCGCGCGTGGTGCGGCATGGGGCCGAGTACGCGGACGCGGAGGCCAAAGCCCGGGACCTCGCCGCCGAGCTCTCCGCCCCGCTCATCCACCCGTTCGCCGACCCCTCGGTGATCGCCGGCCAAGGCACCGTCGGGCTGGAGATCACTGAGGACGCGCCAGGCTGCGACGCGGTCATTGCCGCCGTCGGCGGCGGGGGGCTGATCGCCGGGATCGCGACCGCCCTGGAGGGGGCACACCGCGTGATCGGCGTCGAGCCGGAGGGCATCCCGACGCTCGCTCGCGCGCTGGAGGCCGGCCGCCCGGTCGAGGTCGCGATGAGCTCGATGACGGCCTCGGCGCTCGGCGCGCGGATGACCGCGCCGATCAACCTCGCAATCGCGCAACGGGCAGTCGAGTGTGTCGCGCTGGTGACCGACGGCGACATCCTTGCGGCCCGTGACCTGCTGTGGGAGGCATGCCGCCTCGCCGTCGAGCCAGCCTCCGCGGCGGGGCTCGCCGCGCTGCTCGCCGGGCTCATCGACGCCGAGGCCCCATGCGTCGTGCTCTGCGGGGCGAACAGCGCCTGGACCTCGGGGGTAGGTTGAGGCCTATACTCCCCGGTCACCCACGTCGAAAGGCGTGCTCCTGTGCTCACCGTCATTGCCGCGGCCAGCGATCCGCTGCACGTGGACGCGGACCTGCTCGTCGCGCCGGTCTTCAAAGGCGGCATTGAGGGGGTCGGGGCCGGCCCGATGCTCGACGCGCTCGGACTCGACGGTTTCCCGCTGACGCCACACTTCCGGGGTGACATTGGCCAGCATGTCCTGCTCACCGCCCCCGGCCTAAGCGCAGCGGGCGTCCTCCTGGTCGGACTTGGGCGGATGGACGAAACCGACCCCGAGCGGCTGCGCCACGCCGCAGGAGTCGCAGCCCAGGCGTGCCGCGGGGCAGAGCGGATCGCGACCACCCTGGCCGGCGTCCACGCGACCCGGGCAGCGGTCGAGGCCCTCACCGAGGGGTTCCACCTCGGCGCGCACCTGGATCAGCGGTTCAAGACGTCTGACACGGACGGGGGGCCACGGCTGGCGGAGGTCACGCTGCTCGTGCCGTCAAGCCTGCTCGGCGAGGCCCGGGAAGGCATCGCCCGGGCAACCGTCTACGCGCGGGCAGCCTGCGCGGCCCGAGACCTCGTGAACCTCCCCCCGGACCGGAAGCGTCCCACCGACCTCGCCGCCGCGATCCGCACGCTGGCCGCAGGCTCCTGCGATGCCACCATCCGCGACAAGGACGCGCTGGCCAGGCAAGGCTTCGAGGGTTTGCTCGCCGCCGGCCGCGGCTCATCAGCGCCACCGTGCCTGGTCGAGCTGCGCTACCGCCCCCCCTCGCCAATCGCCCATGTCGTGCTGGCCGCCACCGGCATCACGTTCGACGCTGGCGGCTTGGGCCTGAAGCGCGCGCAGGGGATGGCGACCCAGAAGAAACGCATGGCTGGCGCCGCAGCGGTCGCCGCGGCAATGTCCGCGCTCGCCAACCTTGACGTGCGGGTCCAGGTGACCGGGCTGCTCGCCCTGGCCGAGAACGTGCCGGGAGCAGACGCCCAGCGGCCCAGCGACATCGTGACCATCCACGGCGGCACGACCGTCGAGGTGCGCAACACCGACGCCGAGGGGCACCTCGCGCTCGCCGACGCGCTCGACTATGCAGTCGCGCTGCGCCCACAGGCGATCGTCGACATCGCCACCCTGACCAGCACATCGGCCGCGCTCGGCGGCTACGCGGGCGCGCTGATGGGGAGCGACGACGACCTCGTCGACGAGATCCGCGCCGCCGCGCGCGTCACGGGCGAGCACCTGTGGCCCCTCCCCCTGTGGCCTGATCTCGACCGGTTCCTCGACACCCCCATCGCAGACCTTGCGAACACCGCGGACGACGCTGGCGGCGCCACGATCATGGGCGGCCTGTTCCTCAAGCGCTTCGTCGACGACTGCCCATGGGCGCACCTGGACATCACCGGCCCAGCCTTTTTACGCCCAGAGCTGGCCACCGGCCACCTCCGGCCGGGCGGCACCGGCTTCGGCGTCCGCACCCTGCTCGCCTGGCTTGAGCGCCGAACGGCGTAACTGTGACCCGGAGACGAGCGATGGCCACCCAACCACCACAGGCGCGGTACACCTACGACGACCTCCTCAAGACGCCGGCACAGGTCAACGTCATCTTTCCTCCGCACCCGGAGGAAAGATGACGTTCATCCGGCGAGTGTGACCTGGATACATGCGGTTTTCCCTCGATCACGAGGGAAAACCGCATGCGAACGCGTCGTTACCGGTGGATCCGAACTCAATGAGCCGCAAAAGGGGAGTGCACGAAACTGGTCACCATCCCGCACCGTGATCGCCCTACTGCTCATGCTTCCGCCGCTGTCGACGGCGCCGCAGCGTGTGCCGCTCCTCCTCCGTCAGCCCGCCCCAGACCCCGTAGTGTTGGCCGGTCGCCAGGGCCCACTCCAGACACTCGTTGACGACGGAGCAACGGCGGCAGTAGGCCTTGGCCTCCTCAGCCTGCGTCACGGCCGGGCCGCTCACGCCAATGGGAAAGAACAATTCCGGATCTTGATTCAGGCAGGCAGCTTGGGGGCGCCACTCCAACATCGCGTCTTCCTCCTCGCGGAACAAGGTTTGTGAGCTGCCAGCCTTGCCTCGAACGCCCAAAGATCACCAGATTGGCAAAGCGTGGTCGGTATGCACTAGTTGCATAAAAATCCGGCGGGGAGGACTCGTGGGGTTACACTCCGCGTCTCATCCCGAACCGGCCTGACAATGAGGTCTGCGTGATGGACAGGACCCGAGACAACCGTTATTGCAGTTGCGGCGCCCGCCTGGCCCGCGACAACATGGACACACTGTGCTCCCCATGCCGAAAGACGCAGCACGATGCTGCCCTGCGCCCGCCGGACGTACCGCCGGAGTTCTGGGACACCGACCAGCTGCGCGACGCCCTGGCCGACCGGCATATGGGCCGCGTCGTCTACGCCTATCGCACGCATCCGTTCCATGGCTCGCGCCAGCTGTCCCAAGAGCTTGTCGGTGGGTGGCTGGGAATCGCTCAGACCCAGCTCAGCCGCATCGAGAACGGCGCACCGATCCAAAACCTCGACCGGCTGATCGAATGGGCGCAGACGCTTGGCATCCCAGCGCATCTGCTGTGGTTCAAGCTGCCTACCCAGCCGCCGGTTGAAGAATCCTCGACTGTAGTAGACGAGGCCGAGAACATGCAGAGAGACCAATTCCTCTGGCTTGCAGGCTCGACGCTTACGAACCTTCTCACCCCACCGTTGGTGCACACTTGGCGTGAGCGCCACGCGTCACCAGCGCCAGAACTCACTGACGTGCTCCTCGACCAGATCCGCGCCAAGACCGAGGGATTCCGGTGGTTGGATCGCAAAGACGGAGCACACCAACACCTCCCGGCAACAGCACAGCACGCCCGGAAGCTTATCCAAGCCTGGCGATTGACTGACGATACTCACCCTCTGCGCGCTCAGCTTGCCGACGCGGCAAGCGACGCCTGCCACCTGGTGGCCTATCAAGGCTTTGACCAAGGACAACGGACACAAGCCATCGAGTGGTATCTCAGCGCTGCTGAGCTGGCATCACGAGCAGGAAACCAGGACCTCTACGTGTTTTCCGTCTGTGGCGTGGCGTGGATGCACGCAAAAAACGGTGACGCACAGCTTGCGCTCTCTGTGCTCCACCAACTCTCGCCTTTATCGCTGTCCGCGGCAGCCTCTTGCTACATCGCGGTCCATGAGGCACACGCCCACGCCAGCGCCAAGCAGCTGGACCTTGCCCTGAGAGCGTTGGACCGAGCGGCGGTATTCGCTGAGCAGACGAAGAACGAGGCGCCGTCATCGTGGTTGGGCATCTCGAACAGCTCATTCGTCGAGCGTTGGCGCGTATTCATCTTGGCGCAGTTTGGCGCCAGCGAAGCCCTTACCCTCATAGAGCGGCGTGACCAGAGCGAGCCTGCGGTCTTCCGCCGCTACCGCGTCGGCCTGATAGCTAAACGTGCGCTCATCTATGCTCGCAGTGGGCAGATTGAGGAGTCAGCAGAGTCGCTTACCTCGGGACTCATCCTCAATCAACAAACCCGCTCAGTTGAAAAAGCACAGCAGCTTATGACCGTTCGGCGGCTGCTCGAGCCCTACCGTGGCAGCAAGGCCGTCAAGGCGGTAGACGAGGTCATTCGAACATTCACGGCGCGACATCCCGGCCGTCCGGCTACGGCATTGGGCCGCCCCGAGCCAACTGCGCTTTGAGCTGGCGTGGAAGCTCGTCACGGTTCTCGCGCGTGACCACACGGCGCCACACATCCGCCTGGCGCTTCAACGCATCGGTGACCGGATGCGCAACGACATGTACCGTCGCCACCACAGCCCGCTCGAATACCACGGCAGTGCGCTCGTCCAGCGCGTACGACTGCCAAGATGAAGCTGACTTAGTCGTTGACTAAGTCTATCCTGGCCGCATGATGGAGGTAGGCGTCCACGAAACCAAGACCAGGCTGTCGCAGCTGCTCAGGCAAGTTGCGGCTGGCGAGGAAGTGATCATCACGCGGGCAGGGAAGCCAGTGGCCCGCATCGTGCCCATCGAGCAGCGTGCCTCCCGGCAACTTGGCCGGGACCGCGGGCTGTTCGAGGTCCCCGACGACTTCGACGCTCCCTTGCCCGATGAGGTCATCGAGGCGTTCGGCGGATGAGGATTCTGCTGGATACCCAGTCCTGGCTGTGGATGCAAGCGTCGCCAGAGCGCTTCAGCGCCGACTCGCTCGACCTCGTGGAACGGCCGGGCACCGAACTGATGCTGTCAGCCGCCAGCTCCTGGGAGATCGCGATCAAGTACGCACTGGGCAAGCTGCCGCTCCCCGCTTCACCCGGGGACTACGTCCCTGAGCGCATGCGAAGCAGCGGCGTCGTCGCACTGCCGGTGACGCACACCCACGCGCTCCGTGTCGCCACGCTTCCGTCCCACCACCGTGATCCGTTCGACCGGCTGCTCGTAGCCCAGGCTCAGGTTGAGAACCTGACGATCTTGACGCCAGATCGCGCGTTCGAGCTGTACGACGTTCCGGTCCGCTGGTCCGCCTGAGGACCGTGTAGCGTCATGGCATGCGAGTTGCGGTACTTGGTGGCACACGGTTCATCGGGCCGGCGGTCGTGGACCGGCTCCGGGCGGCTGGGCACGAGGTCGCGGTGCTGCACCGGGGCGGCACTGATCCACATCGCGCCGATGTCACCGACGTCCGGCTCGATCGCGCCGACGAGGCGGTGCTGGGCAAGGCGCTCCGCGATCACCGGGCGGAGGCGCTGATCGACACGTGCGCTTACAGCCAGCGGGACGCGGAGGTCGCGATCGCAGCGATGCCCGCCGGGCTCCACGCGGTTGCGCTGTCGAGCATGGACGTCTACCAGGCGTTCGAGTCCCTCCGCGCCGGCCGCGCGACCGACCCCGTCCCGCTGACCGAGGCCTCACCACTGCGGACCACTCGCTACCTCTACCGTGGCGAGCGCATCCCCCTGGCCGGGGTCGACGTGGACACCTACGAGAAGCTCGACGTCGAGGAGCGCTACCTCGCGGCCGGCGCGGTCGTCCTGCGCCTGCCGATGGTGTTTGGCGAGCGTGACCCGCTCCGGCGGGAGGAGTTCGTCCTCCGGCGGGTCCGCGCCGGCCGCGCCCGGATCCCGTTCGGCGCTGGGACATTCCTATGGTCGCGCGGCTGGGCCCACGACATCGCCGCCGCTGTCGCGCTGGCCGCCGAGGCGGACATCGCCGGTCAGGTGCTCAACGTCTGCGAGTCGCAGACCTGGACCATTGAGCAGTGGGCGCGGGCGATCCTGGAGGCCGCCGGCAGCGACGCGGAGCTTGCCCGGGTCCCCGACGACCGCCTGCCCGAGGACCTGCGCCTGACCGGCAGCATCAGCCAGCACCTGCTGGTCGACTCCTCGAGAGCGAGGCGGGCGCTCGGTTGGTCCGACAGCGACCCCATGGACGCCGTCCGAGCCTCGGTCGCCTGGCACCTCGCGCACCCCCCACCCGAGCCCGAGCCTGATTTCTCCGCCGACGACGCCGCCTTGCGGACCCGCCAGCCTTAGTTACTGCGGGAAGGTATGTTGCGCTGACATTAATGTCCCGTCGTGGGGGTTTTGTGGCCCAGGGAGTTGTCGAGCAGGACCAGGCACGTGGCGCGATCCGGGCGACTGTGCGCCGGCACGACGCGCGGCTCCAAGCGGCCACGCCTACCGTGATCATCGCCACCCTGGTCGCCGCCGCCTGCATGCCGGTGGTCTGGTCCCCCGAGCCGCTCAAGGCGGTCGTGGCGCTGTTCGGCTCAGTGGGCAGCGGCTACATCAGCGAGTTTCTCCGGGGCGCGATCGACCGGCTGCGTAGCCAGAACGACCCACCGCGATCCGAGGCCGAGCTGCAGCAAGCACTGGAGCGCGAGCTGCTCGCCTGCCTCGAGGCAGGCGACGAGCGCGCTGTCCAGCTGCGCGCCGACGCTGGGGCGCTGCTGCAAGCGGTCCAAGGTGTCGAGGCCGCCCTCGATGCCGCCTCAGCAGAGACCCAGCACGCGCTGTCGGCGGCGTTCGTCGAGCTGGGCGCGCAGTTCGAGGACTTCCATGGGATGCTCACCCAGATCCACGTCAGGCAGGGCGACCAGTTCGACCTGCTCCGCGAGATCCTGATCAAGATCGACGCGAGGCCACGGCCCGAGCCGGCGCCAGCCGTACCCGCTGAGCCAGAGCCGGAGCTGGACGGCGCCCCGCCCGCGCCCGGGCCATGCCCGTACATGGGCCTGGCGGCGTTCCAGGCCGAGGACGCCGAGTGGTTCTTCGGCCGTGAGCAGCTAGTCGCCGAGCTGACCGTCCGGCTGTCCGAGAAGCCGTTCCTCGCCGTCACTGGGCACTCCGGCAGCGGGAAGTCGTCGGTGCTCCGCGCCGGTCTGCTGCCGGCTGTCCTCGGCGGGACGCTGGCCTGGGCGCGGGCGTGGACCGCCATCGTGCTCACCCCCGGAGCCCGGCCCTTGGAAGAGCTGGCCATCCGCGTCGCCCAGCGCGGCGGGGTGGCCGCGGGCTCCCTGCTCGCGGACCTGTGGGATGGTCCGGGACGCTTGTCCCTCGCGGTCCGCCAGGCGTTGCTCGATCATCCGGATGATGCCCGCCTGCTGCTGCTCGTCGACCAGTTCGAGGAGGTCTTCACGCTCTGCCACGACGAGGCGGAACGGCGGCGGTTCATCCAGGCGTTGGTCAGCCTCGCTGACCAGTCCGGCAGCCGAGCCACGGTTGTCCTCGGGATTCGCGCCGACTTCCTTGCCCGATGCACGGAGTACGCCGAGCTGAAGGCCGCCGCTCAGGACCACCAGGTGTGGATCGGCCCGATGACCGCCGCTGATCTGCGCCGGGTGATCGAGGGTCCAGCAGAGCGCGCCGGCCTGGAACTGGAGCCGGGCCTGGTCGAGACGGTGCTGGCCGACCTCGGCGACGAGCCTGGGCATTTGCCGTTGTTGTCGCACGCGCTGCTGGAAACTTGGCGGCGCCGCTGTGGCCGGAGGCTGACGCTGGCCGGCTACCAGGAGGCTGGCGGGGTGCGCCAGGCGATCGGCCAGACCGCCGAGACCGTCTACGGCGAGTTCGATCCTGCGCAGCAGATGGTCGCCAAGGATGTGTTCCTGCGCCTGACCGCGCTAGGCGAGGGCACCGAGGACACCCGCCGCCGCGCGAGCCGTGCCGAGCTGCTGAGCAGCCCTGACGTGCTTGATCGACTGGCCGAGGCCCGACTGATCACCCTTGACGAGGACAGCGTCCAAGTCGCGCACGAGGCGCTGATCCGCGAGTGGCCCACCCTGCGCCAGTGGCTGACCGAGGATCGCGAGGGGCTGCGCATCCACCGCCGCCTGACCGACGCGGCCGGGGAATGGGAGGCGCTGAGGCGTGACCCCGGGGCGTTGTACCGGGGCGCGCGGCTGGCGACCGCGCGTGACTGGGCTGAGGGTAACGAGGAGCGGCTGAACGACCTGGAGCGCGGGTTCCTCGCGGCCAGCAGTGAGCAGGAACAGGATGAGCTGGCAGCAGCCCGCCGCCGTAACCGCCGCTTGCAGGCGCTGAGCGCCGTCTTGGTCGTGCTGTTGGCCGTGGCGGTGTGGCAGCAACGAGTTGCGCAATGGCAGCGGAATCTGGCGATCACTGACCAGTTGGCCGCCCGAGCGACCGCGACCCTTGGCCAGCAACCGTTGTCATTGTTGTTGAGCCTTGAAAGCCTGCGTCTCACCCCAACCGACGAAGCCCGTACCGCGCTGTTACACGGCCTCCTGGAGCCACGTCACAACGTCGTTGCAATCATTCATCACGCTGACCAGGTCTTTGGGGTGACATTCAGCCCAGATGGTAAGGCAGTTGCCTCCGCGAGCGCCGACCGAACCGTGCGCCTGTGGAACGCCGCCACCGGCAAACCCATCGGCCAACCCCTCACCGGCCACACCGACCAAGTCGGTGGAGTGGCGTTCAGTCCGGACGGCGCCACCATCGCCACCGCCAGCGCCGACCAGACCGTGCGACTATGGAACGCCGTCACCGGCAAACCCATCGGTCAACCCCTCACCGGCCACACCGACAGGGTCTTCGGAGTGGCGTTCAGCCCCGACGGCGCCACCATCGCCACCGCCAGCTTTGATGGGACGGTGCGACGGTGGGACGCCGCCACTGGCGCTCCAATCGGTCAACCCCTCACCGGCCACACCGACTTGGTCTTCGGGGTGGCGTTCAGCCCGGACGGCGCCACCATCGCCACCGCCAGCGCCGACCAGACCGTACGACTATGGAACGCCACCACCGGCAAACCCATCGGCCAACCCCTCACCGGCCACACCGGCCCGGTCTTCGGAGTGGCGTTCAGCCCCGACAGCGCCACCATCGCCACCACCAGCCACGACCAGACCGTGCGACTCTGGAACGCCACTACCGGCGCTCCGATCGGCCAACCCCTCACCGGCCACACCAGCGCGGTTTGGAAGGTGGTGTTCAGCCCTGATGGCACCACCATCACCTCCGCCAGCGATGACCGCACGGTGCGAATGTGGGACGCTGCTACGAGCGCTCCGATCGGCCAGCCTCTGACTGGGCATACGGGCGCGGTCAAGGGAGTGGCGTTCAGCCCTGATGGCACCACCATCGCCACCGCCAGCGCCGACCAGACCGTGCGACTATGGGACACCACCATCGGCGCTCCGATCGGCCAACCCCTCACCGGCCACACCGACCCGGTCTTCGGAGTGGCGTTCAGCCCTGATGGCACCACCATCGCCACCACCAGCCACGACCAGACCGTGCGACTATGGAACGCCACCACCGGCAAACCCATCGGCCAACCCCTCACCGGCCACACGGGTAGGGTCTACGGAGTGGCGTTCAGCCCCGACGGCACCACCATCGCCACCGCCAGCCGAGACCGCACAGTACGGCGATGGGACGCCAACACCGGCAAACCCATCGGCCAACCCCTCACCGGCCACACCGACCAGGTCGAGACACTGACATTTAGCCCGGATGGCAAGACGATTGCCTCCGCCAGTTATGACCGGACCGTGCGGCGGTGGGATGCCACCACCGGCGCTCCGATCGGCCAACCCCTCACCGGCCACACCGACCAGGTCTGGGGGGTGGCATTCAGCCCCGACAGCACCACCATCGCTACCGCCAGCACCGACCAAACCGTGCGACTGTGGAACGCCACCACCGGCAAACCCATCGGCCAACCCCTCACCGGCCACACCGGCCCGGTTTTTGGGGTGGCATTCAGTCCGGGCGGCGCCACCATCGCCACCGCCAGCGCCGACCAGACCGTGCGACTGTGGAACGCCACCACCGGCGCTCCGATCGGCCAACCCCTCACCGGCCACACCAACACGGTCCGTGGGGTGGCATTCAGCCCCGATGGCACCACCATCGCTTCCGCCGGTTTTGACCAGACCGTGCGCCTGTGGCCGGCCACCATTAAGGCGTGGATCCAGCACGCCTGCAGGCTGGCCAAGCGCAATCTGACCCAGCACGAGTGGGACGAATTCGTCGGCTCTGGCCGGCCGTACGTGCGGACCTGTCCCGACCTGCCGTCCGGGTACGGCGCACCATCCGACGCGCCGACGGCTACCTACCGCCTCGACTGACCAGAGCCCAGGCGGGCCAGGCCGGCAGCAAACGAGGTGCCGTGGGCGCCGATCGCGCCGGGGGGTGGGAGGAGGTCACGGCCGTAGAGGTCAGCGGCGTGCTCGGGCAGTCGACCAACATGCCCACCACCGGCCAGAGCTTCGCCCAAACCTCGCGCCACCTCGCCCAGACCTACAACGTCCGGACCGCCGATCGGCACGACGAGGTGGAGGTCTGACCCAACAGCTTTGACCCGCTCACCGTCGGCGGCCACGACCGCGGTGGCCAGGTCGTCGGCGAACAACGGCGCGTGCCGCCCCGAACCGGCCCCGCCCACCCCCTCCGCCAGCGCAACCGTGAGATCGTCCTCCACCCCGTACGTCAGCGCGCGGCGGAACACGATCGACTCCAGCGGTGCCTCGGCGAGCAGCTCCTCGACCTCGGCGCAGGCCGCCAGCCAGGAATTGCCGTCCGCGGACTCGACCCCCAGGTGCGACAGCCACACAACCCGCCGGCAGCCGGCACCGATCGCCCCGGACAGCACGGTGGCGGCGGCGTCGAGCATCCGGGCCGGGTCGTCTAACGGCGACGACGCGAGATGCATGACGGTGTGGACCCGCTGGAGGGCGCTCTCGACGTGCCCCTCGTCGTCCAGCGCACCCTGGGCGACCTTGCACCCCAAGGCCTTGAATGGCACGGGGTCGGCGACCGAGGCACGCTCAAGATCCAAAAACACCCGGACCTCGCCCCCGCCGGCCGCGAGCCTGCGGACCACGGCCCTGCCGACCGCGCTCTCGGCACCTGTCACCAGCACTGGCATGGCCGCCAGGCTACCTGGCAACACCGGCCAGAACGCGCAAGCTCACGCCGCCGCGATCCTCTACGTTGTATCGGCGTGAGCCCGCCCCCGTTCTCTGAGTTCCTCGAGGCGCACCGCGAAGAGGTTTACCGCGTGCTGGCCGCGTCCGTCGGCCCGCATGACGCGCAGGACTGCTTCCAAGAGACGTTCCTCGCCGCCCTGCGCGCCTACCCCACGCTGCGCCCGGACTCGAACCTGCGCGCCTGGGTCCTGACCATCGCGCACCGCAAGGCGCTCGACGCCCACCGGAAACGCACGAGATCACCGCTCCCAATCCCGGACGTCACCGCGTCACCGAACGGCCAGACCGCACCAGACGAGACCGAGCCCGACGCCGAGCTGTGGGCAGCGGTCCGCGCGCTCCCACCAGGCCAGCGGGCCGCGGTCATCCACCGCTTTGTGGCGGACCTCAGCTACGCGCAGATCGGGCAGGTGCTCGACTGCTCTGAGGAGGCCGCGCGCCAGCGCGTCCATGCCGGCCTGACCACGCTCCGGAAGGTGTACCAAGGATGAGCAGCATCGAGGCGCGGCTCCACGCGACAAACCCCAGCCACGGCCAACGCTCAGCCGACGCCGCCCAGCAGCTCGCCCAGGCCGCCGAGCACCACGGCCTGCTCGACGTCGCCTGGACACGCCTGGACTCGCCGCTCGGGACGCTCCTCGCCGCCGCGACGCCCGCGGGGCTATGCGCGCTGTGGTACGAGGAGTCACGGGTCGAGCAGTTCCTCGACCTGTTAGCCCGGCGGATCTCGCCACGGATCCTGGAGACGCCCCGCCGGCTGGACCCAGTCCGCCGCGAACTCGACGAGTACTTCGCCGGCCGCCGCCAGACCTTCGGCGTACCACTGGACTGGACACTGACGAATGGCGGCTTCGCCCAGCGCGTGCTCCAGATCACCGCGCAGATCCCCTACGGCGTGGTCCGGACCTACCGCGAGGTCGCCGCTGACGCGGGCAACCCTAGAGCATCCCGGGCCGCTGGCAACGCCCTGGGCGCCAACCCCCTCCCGATCGTCGTGCCCTGCCACCGCGTGGTCCGCACCGGCGGAGGCCTGGGCGGCTACACGACCGGCGTGCACAAGAAGGCCTTCCTATTGGACCTGGAAAGCCCCCACGACCAGCCCAAACGAGCAGAAGCTGGACGACGTCTCCTCGACGGCGAGCCGATCCAGTCGATGACTGGCCGATCATGAAGCGACAGATCGAGGAGACGGACGAGGGCGGCATCTCCTGATGCGCGCCCTCTTCGACTCGATCGCCTCGCCTCAGGCTAGAGCACCGGCGGCTCGCGGTAGGTGCCGAAGACGTCCCTCAACGCGCCGCAGATCTCGCCCAGGGTGGCGTTGGCGCGCACGGCGTCCATGATGACCGGGACCAGGTTGTCGTCGGTCGAGGCAGCGCCCTTGAGCCGCTCGAGGGCCTGCGCCACCGCCGCCCCATCCCGCCGCGCGCGGAACTCAGCCAGGCGCGCGCGCTGCTCGCGCTCGACCTCGTGCGAGACCCGCAGGATCTCGACCTCGTCGTCGTTCGCGCTGGTATGAACGTTCACGCCGACGATCCGCTTCTCACCCTTCTCCAGCCTCTGCTGGTAGTCGAACGCGGCGTCAGCGATCTCGCGCATGAACCAGCCGGTCTCGATGCCGCGCAGCAACCCCCCGGTGACCGTGCTATCAGGTGAGCGCTCGAGGATCCTCGCGAGGTAGGCCTCGACGTCAGCCTCGACCTTGTCGGTCATCCACTCGACGAACCACGAGCCGCCCAGCGGGTCGATCGTGTTCATCACCTCGGTCTCCTCGGCGATGACCTGCTGGGTGCGCAGCGCGATCTTGGCGGTGCGGTCGCTGGGCAGGGCGAGGACCTCGTCCAGCGCGTTCGTGTGCAGCGACTGGGTCCCGCCGAGCACCGCCGCGAGCGCCTCGATCGCGGTCCTGACGATGTTGTTCTCGGGTTGCTGCGCGGTCAGGCTGACGCCCGCGGTTTGGGTGTGGAACCGCATGAGCATCGCCTTGTCGGCGGTGGCGCCGTACCGCTGGCGCACCCACCGCGCCCAGATCCGCCGGCCAGCGCGGAACTTGCCGATCTCCTCGAAAAAGTCGATGTGCGCGTCGAAGAAGAACGAGAGCCGTGGCGCGAACTGGTTGACGTCCAGGCCTCGGGACTGGCCGAGCTCGACGTAGCTGAAGCCGGCCGCGAGCGTGAAGGCCAGCTCTTGCGCCGCCGTCGAGCCCGCCTCGCGGATGTGGTACCCGGACACGGAGACCGGGTGGTAGCGGGGCATGCGCTCGGTGGTGAACTCCATGAGGTCGCCGATGAGCCGCAGGTGCGGCTCGGGCGGGAACAGCCATTCTTTCTGGGCGATGTACTCCTTGTAGATGTCGGTCTGGAGCGTCCCGCCGAGCTGGCCGATCTGTGCGCCCTGGCGCTCAGCGGCTACGCAGTACATCGCGAACACGATCACCGCAGGCCCGTTGATCGTCATCGAGGTCGTGATGCCGTCGAGGGGTATCCCCGCGAACATCCGCTCCACGTCGGCGATCGTGTCGACGGCGACGCCGCAGTGGCCGACCTCGCCCTCGCTCTCTGGCTCGTCCGAGTCCCGGCCCATCAGCGTTGGCATGTCGAACCCGACCGACAAGCCCTGCTGGCCCGCCTCCAGCAGGTCGTGGTAGCGGCGGTTCGTGTCCTCGACGCTGCCGAACCCCGCGAACTGGCGGATCGTCCACGGCCTGCCGCGATACATCGACGGGTACACGCCGCGCGTAAACGGGTACACGCCGGGGTAGCCGATCTTGGCGAAGTCGAGCGTGACGTTGTGCGGGCCGGCCAGCGGGGGCACCTTAACGCCGGACAACGTCGTGAACTCCGCGTCACGCTCGGGCGTTGCCGCGTAGCGCCGCTCCCACTCCGCGGGGGAGTCTGGAGGAACGCCCCGACTGTCCGTGAGCGGGTCGTTGGCGGCTACGGCGGGCTCCTTCACAGACGGCAACGCTTCGTCACCATGATGCCGTGGGTGACCTTGCGTAACACGCGGGCTGGCCTGCGCCTGGCGTCCCGCGCCACGGAGCGTTAGGGCCGGAAGACGTGGGTGCCGCCATAAACGACCACTGTGGTGCCGACTGGGACCCGGTCGAAGAGCCACCGCCCGTTCGCCTGCGACACCCGGATGCATCCGTGGCTAGCCGGGTACCCCGGCACAGAGTCCGACCCGTGGATCGCATAGCCCTTATAGAAGTACAGCGGGTTGTAGAGGACGCCGAGGTCAGCCACCCTCACCCCCCGGATTGTCCGCTGTATGCGGAACGTGCCGACCGGGGTGTTGGCGCGCGCGCGATCGCCGCTGCTCGTGCGGTAGGTCTTGCCGTTCCCGGAGCTCACCGGCATGGTGCGGACGATCTGGCCGTTCTCGATGTAGTAGAGGACCTGCTTCGTCAGGTCAACCTCGATGCGGTGTGATGGGCCACCGAGGAGGCTCGGCGCCGTCGCGCTGGCCAGGGTGATCGCGGTCTCCGGCCCGGCGACGCCATCGGCCTTTAGGCCGTTCACCCTCTGGAATGTCATGACCGCGCTGCGGGTGTCACGTCCGGCCTTCCCGTCAATCGGGCCTGCGTAGTAGCTCAACTCGGCCAGTTGTTGCTGCAGCGCTCGGACCTCCTGCCCGGGGTCTGGAGGCGGCGGGGGTGGTGGTGGCGGCGGCGGCTCAGGCTGGGGATTCCTGTGCAGAGCGTCGGCAAGCGGCTCGGGCAAGGGCCACTCCCCCAGATCCAACGAGTGGGCTCTGTCCTCCACGGCGAGGTCAGCCTGCCGGGACCGCAGGGCTACCGCGACCCCGATCGACGTGACAAACATGGTAAGAATGAGGCTGATGATAATATAACGACGAGCCACGATGAATCCCCTATTGCTCCCTCAACAGTCAAAACATTTCCCGTCAATCCCCTCCTCTAAACATGATAAGAGGTTTTGGTTACAGCGAGAAGAGTCTAATGAGAGACAAATCCGAAAGCGCCGATGATGTCCCTGCCAAAAGTTCCCTGGAGCGCCGTGAGGCGCCCGGACCGCGGTCAGGCGTCGAGCTTGGCGATCAGCCGGTCGGCGGCCGTGTAGGGGTCAAGCTCGCGCGCGGCCACCTGCTGGGCGAGCGTGTCGAGCAGCTCACCCTCACGGATCGACCCGAGCCGCTCCCGAACCTCTTGGAGCGCGATCTCGCGAAGCTGGAGGCGCGCGCGGCTTAGGCGCCGGCGCGGGAGCTGGCCAGTTTGGAGCAGCCAGGCGTGATGCTCATCGATTACATCGGCAAGGTCGCCGACTCCCTCGCCAGCGCCGGCCACGGCGACCGTTTTGCGGATCGGCGCGAGCCACTCGGCGCCGCCTTCCCAACCCCCCGGCCGGCGAGCACCTGCGCCTAACGCCTGCATCTGGCGAAGCTCACGGACCGCCTGATCGGCCCCGCTGCGGTCAGCCTTGTTCACACAGAACACGTCGGCGACCTCCAGGATCCCCGCTTTGGCTGCCTGGATCGCGTCGCCCATTCCCGGCGCGAGCGTGACGACCGTGGTGTCGGCGATGGACGCGATCTCGACCTCTGCTTGGCCGACCCCCACCGTCTCGACGACCACGATGTCGAACCCAGCCGCGTCAAGGACGAGCAGGCCCAGCGGGGTGGCCCATGACAGCCCCCCCAGATGGCCCCGGCTCGCCATCGACCGCACGAACACGCCAGGATCCAGGACGTAGTCCTGCATCCGCACCCGGTCCCCCAGCAACGCGCCGCCGGAGAACGGCGAGGTCGGGTCGATCGCAAGCACCGCCACTGTCCGGCTCCGCCCCCGCCACGTGGTGATCAACGCGCTGGCCAATGTTGACTTGCCGACCCCTGGAGACCCGGTAATCCCCACCAGGTGCGCGTTCCCGGTATGGGGGTGCAGCAGCCGCACGACCTCCCGCAGCTGCTCGCGGGAGCCGTCCTCCACCCTCGTGATCAGCCGCGCGAGGGCACGCCGCTCGCCCGCGAGCAGCTGAGCAACAAGCTCATGGGACTCCATCCGGCGCGAGGCTACCGTAGCCGCCGCCCTGCCGACCGAGTGAAGGTTTTGTCCCGATAATGGGACAAAACCTTCACTCGATTCCGAGTTCACGGTATCGGCGCTCGAGCACACGACGGACCTGCGCGACCGCCTGCTCGGGGCTTTTGAGAATCTTGTGCGCTGAGATGGCAAGGACAAACCAACCCAGCTCCAGGATCGCGTTGCGCCGGTCATCGTCGCGCGCCTGCTGCCTCGGCGTCGCGTGGAAGGCGTACCCGTTCACCTCGACGTCCACCTTCGCTCGCAGGTAGACCATGTCAAGCACTGCGACAAGCCGGCCGGTCTCATCATGCAGCGGGTAGAGCGTCTCGTCTGGCGGGATGCCTGCGACGGTGAGATCTGTGAGCAGGGCACGCTCCGCGGCCGAGTCGGTTCGCCGACCGCTGAGCGCCTCGATGGCCTCGCGAGCACGCACGGAACCCCGAAACGGGCCGAGCCGCTCCGCGTACACCCGGACCTCGTCGAGCGTCACCAGGCGCTTCTGCACTGCCACCGCGATCGATTCGACCAGGTCGTCGAACCCGATTGGCGCGGAGGCGAGATCGCAGAGCGTGCGCGGAACCGCTGTGACCGGGATACCCCGAGCCATCGACGCATCGCAGCGAAGGAGGCTCGTGCTACGCGAGACCGTGCAGCCGGAAGGAGCGCGTACGCTCCGGTCAGCGGGGACGACCAGCTCGATCGGTCGTGGCGTCCGCTCGATCAGCCCCCAGAGATACGCCGCCGAGCGACGCGCGACGAGTGCCCTGGGCGAAAGTGACAGGACGGCCGCTCCCGCCTCACGCTCCCAGCACCAAGGCATTCCAGGCAGCGCGAGCACCCTGCTCTGCGCAAGCTCCCACCCCCGGCGCTCGGCCTGACCGTAGATCGTGCTGCGCGCGACTCCTGCTGCGAGCGCCTGCCGAATGTGGAGCAGCCCGAGTTGGCGCGCCGCGAGTTCGCTGAGGACATCCCATCGGTCCATGACTCCAGGATGGCCACGCGCCACAGCTCCCAGCGCCCGATTCCGGGAGCTGTGGATAACCGAGTGAAGGTTTTGTCCCGATAATGGGACAAAACCTTCACTCGGACAGAGAGTCCAGAACGATATTGGCGAACTCGACGAGGCTCCGGATACGCCGTGGATGGTCGACTGTATGGAGACCCGCGTGGTCGATGATCCACGAGACGAGCCCAGCCGCGTCAGCGGCGGCGGCATCGTAAGCGACGGTGTCCCCGAGGTACCAGGTCTCGGCTGGCGCCAGCCCGAGGGGCTCAAGCGCGTAGTTGAAGATCGCCGGATCCGGCTTGTATACCCCCACGACGGTGGAGTCGACGATCACGTCGAGCAGCTCCGCGAGTCCCGCCCGCCGGAGAGCCTGGGCGATCCTCCCATCGGCGTTGCTCACGACCCCTACGCGGATCCCTGCCTCGCGGAGCTGGACCAGGCACTCTGTGGCGCCGGGGAGTGGGTCATCCCACAGGTGCAAGTCCTGATCGGCCTCCTGGTACGCCTCGACCAGCACCTGAGTGGGCACCCCGCAGCCACTGGCCAGCGTCGCCAGCCACCGCGGCCACCAGTCAGCGAACGCGCCCACTGACGGGGAGAACTCGTCCTCGAGCCGCACGAGCGTCCGCCAGAACGCGTCCCCAAGGTCACGCGGATCAGCGCCCCGGGCGCGCAATGCGACCGCGAGCCGGTCCGCGTGAATCCGGACGAGTGTCCCGCCCGCATCGAAAAGGATCCCCCCGGGGCGCGTAGCGGCCACGGACGGGCTCAGAGTGCCTCTAGGATCAGCGCGTAGCCTTGGCCGCCCCCGCCGCAGAGCGCGGCGGCCCCCATCCCACCGCCACGATTGCGCAGCTCATGGATGACGCCGGCAGTGATGCGAGCCCCTGTGCATCCGATCGGATGGCCAAGCGCCACCGCACCGCCATTCACGTTGACCTTCCCCTGGTCGGCGCCGAGCAGGCCTGCCGAGTGGATGGCGACCGCGGCGAACGCCTCGTTGATCTCGTAGAGATCGAAGCTCGATGGATCCTTGCCCAGCTTGGACGAGGCCTGGCGGACCGCATGCGCCGGCTGGTGGTGGAGCGAGGGGTCAGGTCCAGCAACGACGCCACACGAGATGATCCGCGCAAGCGGGGTCAGCCCCAGCTCGGCGGCCCTCGCGTGGCTGGCCAGCACAAGCGCAGCCGCGCCATCAGAGATCTGGCTGGCGTTGCCCGCTGTCGTGGTGCCATCCGCGGTAAACACGCTCGGCAGCCTCGACAGCGACTCCACGCTGGCGCCTGGGCGCACGCCCTCGTCTTGGTCGACGGTTACCGTGTCGCCAGTGCGCTGTGGGACCTCGACTGGGACGACCTCGCCGACGAACCGGCCCTCCTTCCACGCGCTCACGGCGCGCTCATGAGACATCGCCGCCCACTCGTCCTGGGCCTGGCGGGTGATCCCGTACCGCTTGGCCATCTGGTCGTTCCCGCATCCCATGTGGGCCGAGTCATAGGCGTCCCACAGCCCGTCGTGGATCATCGAGTCAACGAGTTGGCCGTGACCCATCCGGTAGCCCGCCCGGGCGTTGGCGAGGAGGTACGGGGCGTTCGACATTGACTCCATGCCGCCAGCCACCACGATGTCGCACTGACCCAAACGGATCGCCTGATCGGCGAGATGAACCGCGTTCATTCCGGAGAGGCAGGCCATGTTCACGGTCAACGCGGGCGCCCGCATCGGAATCTCGGCCTTGCGCGCCGCCTGCCGCGCGGTGACCTGTCCTTGGCCCGCTTGGAGCACGTGGCCCATGATCGTGTACTCGACATGATCGGGCGCGACTCCCGCATGCTGAAGCGCCGCAGCGATCGCCCAGCCCCCTAGCTCAGCAGCAGGCAGCGAGGCCAGCCCACCCAGAAACTTGCCAATCGGCGTACGGGCGTATCCGACAATGACCGCTTCGCTCATCACTGCTCCTGCCAGCAGACGGCCGTGCCCCCATTATCGCAGGTCAGGGCGGGATGAATCCGGCCCGACAGCAGTGTTCGCACAGGGATGAGTGAGCTGCTGGCGCTCTTACAGCGCAATCCCGACTTCCGGAGGCTGTTCTCAGCCACCATGGTGTCGCTGGCCGGCGACTGGTTCGCGTTCGTCGCCGTCGCCGGCCTCGTGAACGAGCTGACTGGCACCAACGGCGCAGCGGCCGTGGTGTTCGCCGCAGCTGTTCTGCCGGTCTTCCTGGCCTCACCGTTGGCTGGTGTCATCGCCGACCGCGTCAACCGGAAGTGGATGATGGTCGCAGTCGACCTCGGCCGGGTCCTGCCGGCGCTCGGGCTGTTCCTCGCGGCCCATTGGGGCAGCGCGGCACTGGCGATCGGCTGCGTCATCGCGATCGCGGTGATGTCTGCGTTCTTCGAGCCAGTCTCGGCCGCAGCGTTGCCCAACCTCGTCGACGCCGAGGACCTGTCGCTGGCCCAGACGACGATGGCGTCAGTCTGGGGCACGATGCACTTCGTCGGTGCCGCGGTGGGCGGGGTGGTCGCCCAGGTGCTCGGCCGCGAGGCGACGTTCGTCATAGACGCCGCGACGTTCCTGGCCTCCGCCGCGTTGGTGGCGAGGATCCGCCGCCCGTTCCGGGCTGGGCCGGTGCCCGCTCCGGCTACCGTGCTCGCCCACCTCGGCGAGGTCTGGGCATTCGTCAAGCCGCGCAAAGTCAGCCGCGCGCTCATGCTCACGAAGGCCGGGGTGGGGATTGGCAATGGCATCGTTGGCTTGCTCCCCGCGTTCGCGGCGGCCCGCTTTGGGGCGGGGGACGCCGCGATCGGGCTGCTGCTCGCCGCCCGGGGGCTAGGCGCGCTGATCGGTCCGTTCGTCGGACGCTCGCTTGGCCGTCACGACGGGCGCCGCCTGCTCCTCGTGTGCGGGGGGTCGATCTGCAGCTATGGGCTCGCGTACACCTTCTTGCCGCTCGCCCCCTCGCTCGCGGTCGCCGCAGTCTGCGTTATGCTCGCGCATGCTGGCGGAGGGACGCAATGGGTGCTCTCGACATACGGGCTCCAGCGCACAACCCCTGATGCGGTCCGGGGCAGGGTCATGTCGCTCGACTTCGGCCTCGCGACGCTCGCGATGGGCCTATCGGCGCTCCTGGCTGGCGCTGCGGTTGACGTGTTTGGGTTGCGAGCGACCTCCTGGGCGCTCGTTGTCCTCGCGACCGTCTACGGCGGCGCCTGGCTGCTGTGGACCCGAGACCTGTGGCGTGCACCCTCTGACCCGCTCGCGCTCCCAGTCCTTACAGACCGCACGCAGCGGATTGCTCATGAGAAGGCCAAATAGGGTACGTTGCCACCCTATGCGCGTCTGGGTCTCTCTCCACGATCTCGCCACCGGTGACCTGCCTCCCATTTGCGTGAAGACGGGTGTCCGGTGCAGGACGAGCTGCCGGGTTCGCCTGTCGAACCGTGCCTCCTGGGCAACCTGGCTCCTGCCCTACAGTGGGTTCACTGACGCCGCTGCCGGCCGCCTCACCCGTGGGGCGGTGCTTGGCGTCCTGCCGATGACGCCCCCGGCGCACAAGCGCCTTCTTTGGACCTTTACCGCTGGCCAGCATGCGCGCAGAGTCGGAGGCGGCTTGTTCGCTGGCGCCTTTGCCATTGCCCTCATGCTCCCCCAGGCGTCGCTGGCGCCGCGCGTCACAGCCGCTGCGATCAGTGCGTTTGTCATCGCCGCCGCGCTCAACCTGTTCGGGTGCGCCTGGTCGGTCGGCGGCCGTATCGAGAAGAACGGTCGCTGGGTCCGGCTCATCGGCGTCCATCCCCGGTTCGCCGCCGCCGTCCGTGCCCGCTACCGGGCGCGGCGTGCCGCGAGCGGCGTTATGGCCGCACAGCCCTCTTCGCCAAGGCCCAACGTTGAGGTCGCCTCTGCCGCAGAGCTGATGCGGGCGCCATGATCGGCATACGAACCTCACAACCCTGAGCAGGGAGTTGGCGCATGGCTACCCTTCTCGGGTGTCTCGAAACATGAGTGATGTAAGGCTGCAGCGGATCGACCACGTCGGGTACGCCGTCGAGGATCTCGAAGACGCGATCCGGTACCACCAACGGCTCTATCACGCTGAAGTGGTCCACCGCAAAGAAAGCGAGCGAGACGGCGTGCGCGAGGCGTTGCTTGCGGTCGGATCCAGCTTTATCCAGCTGCTCGAGCCCACCCGCCCTGACTCACCGGTCGCCCGGTTCCTCGAGCGCAACGGCCCAGGTGTCCACCACGTCGCCTACGGCGTTGCCGATGTCGCCGCGACCCTCACGCACCTCAAGACGCTCGGCGTCCAGCTGGTTGATGACCACCCGCGGCCCGGCTCCCGAGGTTGCACCGTCGCATTCCTCCACCCAAAAGGCGCTATGGGCGTCCTGGTCGAACTGGTAGAGGACCCGAATGCTGCCTGAGCCAGGTGAGGTCCGCCTCGGCGGTGCCGAAAGCTAAAAAAACTCACTCCCTTGAGGCATATGCCTCAAGGGAGTGAGAGGAATTTCTGGGTTGTGCTATCCGGTGATCTCTGAACTGCGTTGGCTCGCTCGCCTCGCGGCGCCGAGGAAGGCACCTCCGAGCATCAGGGTGAGCAACGCGAGACCCAGAATCAACGCTGTGGATTGACCAGTCACGGCCAGAGGGGGAGCTTCTTCCTCCTCTTTCTCCTCAGCTTTTTCTTCCTTCTTCTCTTCCTTCTTCTCTTCCTCAGCCTTCTCGCTGATGACCGTGGCGTCGCCACCATCACCGCCAGCCGCGTTGCCGCTGCCGACATCCTCACAATCAGCGAGGACAAGGCACAGGCCGATACCGATACCGATGGGGCCACCGTTGCCGCCGTCGCCGCCGATGGCCTTCCCCTTACCGGAGATCTTGGCGTCGCCGCCATCACCGCCGGCCGCGTTGTCGCTGCCGACATCCTCGCAATTCGCGAGCACGGCGCACACGCCGACGCCGACGCCAATCAGGCCGCCGTTGCCGCCGTCGCCACCGATGGCCTTGCCGCCGCCTTTACCAGCTTTAGCGTCGCCGCCATCACCGCCGGCCGCGTTGTCGCTGCCGACATCCTCGCACTTCGCGATCACGGCGCACACGCCGACGCCGACGCCAATCAGGCCGCCGTTGCCGCCGTCGCCACCGATGGCCTTGCCGCTGCCTTTACCAGCTTTAGCGTCGCCGCCCTCACCGCCGGCCGCGTTACCGCTGCCGACATTCTCACACTTCGCGGCGATCAAGCACACGCCGACGCCGACGCCAATCAGGCCGCCGTTGCCGCCGTCGCCACCGATGGCCTTGCCACCACCGTCGTGGTCGTTGGTGTGGCTGACCTCGTCACTGACGTAGCTGATCTTGCTGGTGTCAGCGGTGTCGCTGCCCTGGCCGTTTGACGTACTCGCGTCAACGTACCGAATTGCAGGCCCGGAGTCCTCAGCATGGGCAGCGGAGAGGGAGCCGGCGTACAGGAAAAGGAGTGCGCAGAACGCAAAAAAAGCGCCCGCTACAAGGAGCGCGCGTATCGCGGCACGCTGCGCGCCGTGCCGCTCCACAGAGGCAATGTCCATTGAACCTCCCCCCAGAGTGCCCCGAACGTACGGGGACACCCCGGTTTTCGTCTATGCCCGGTGTAGTACCACGATGTCCATTTACAGAGCAACTCTTCGTCACGAGCGCGTGCGCATCCTCCATGGGAGCGACCTGTCCTTACCTGGCAAGATGGACAGGAGCGGGCGAAAAGGTCGCCGTCCGGAGGCGGTCATCGAGGGGACCAGGTGCAGGCATCCATTCCTCGCGATCCCGGACCGCCCTGGTGCAGGCACATACACTCCTGACATGGGCTTCTTCGATCGCTTCCGCCGCAGGCGACGGAAGAGCGCCGGAGTGACCACTGCCTCGGCGCAGACGCTCGCGGAGCTAGAGCAATTCCTGCGTAGCCGAGAGGGCGTCGAGGGATACCTCGAGCCGCCGACGGCGGTCTATGCCACCACCCTCTGCCTCGTGGCGGCGGACGGGGAGTTTCTCCGCCGGCCCGTGAAGGACGAGCGGCAGGCTCACACGCTGTGCGGTGAGTACAGGGTGCCCCTCTACGACGCGCGCAAGGTCGGCTACCCAAAGAGGATGGGCGAGTATCAGCGAGGCGCAAGGCAGCAGCGGATCAGTCTGGGGGATCTCCCTCCCCTAGACCTCACTGAGGAGCCTGACCTCGACAACTGAGGGCTGCTCGCGAGCGCGCTACGGGCTGGGCTGTGCCTCATCGGCCGGGGATGGCTCGATCACGACTGATTCTATCCAGATACGCTGCTTGGGAGTTTCGCCATCGACAGGGATCGCGCCAATCTTTTGAAGCACGTCTAGCCCCTCGGTGACTGTTCCGAATTTGGCGTATGTTGGCGCCAAGGCAAACGCGTCGTTGTAGACGAAAAAGAACTGGCTTCCAGCGCTGTTGGGGTCATTGGTCTTCGCCATCGCGACTGATCCGGCCGGGTAACCTTCAGATTGTGCGGCTTTCAGCTCGTCGCGGATCGTGTAGCCGACGCTCCACGACGCATCGTTCGTTCCGGAGCCCGTCTGGAGCGCGCCGATCGTCGTTGCGTTGCGGAAGATCTCCAGCCCGTCGAAGAACCTCTGCTGCGCGAGAAATAGGAAGCTATTCACCGTGACTGGGCTTAGGCGCTCATAGAGGTCCAGCACCACGCGGCCACATGACGTCTGGATCACCGCGCGGTAATCATTGCCGGGCTCCAACAGCTGGGTGAGGCCACCGGGGAATGATGGCCGCGCAGCGGCGGCGTTCACGGGCTCGGTCGCTCCGCAGGCGATCGGTGCGTCACTGCGGACCGTGGCCTTGGCCGTGCCTGGGGCGGCCTGCCCCGGCGTGGCGGTGGGGACAGCGGGCACCACGGCGGGTGGCTCAGCCGGCTCTGCGTGAGGCGAGGGGCGTTTGAGGCTCAGGAATACCAGCACACCGCCGATCGTGACGACCACTGCGATCACGACCATGGTGGCGATCGTCCGTCGGCGCTCTTGACGTCGGGCTTCCGCCCGAGCGGCATCCCTCTGCCGCCTGAGCTCGCGCTTGTGCTGCTTACCGCTCACGGCACCTCCGTCACATTCCGTGAAGGCGCGGGCGTTACTCAGCGTTCCGGCTGCGCCGGACCTCCAGGCGCCAGCAGTGGCGGTGCCAGTGCCGGCGGAGGTCGGAGTCACCCACAGGCCATACGACCACATGGCCCTCGCCAGCGGGCACGACGTTACCGCACTCCGGGCAGAGATAGTCCTTGACCGCTCGGTGCGCGTCGACGCGCTGGACCTTGTAGCCCTTCAGCTCCAGCTCATCGTCCGATTGCGGGCCAAGGAGATCACCAAGATCACGCATCGCGTCCGCGTTCTGCCAGGGACGGGTAGCCCGCTTCTTCCGTGCGCCTTTACTCATTCCCTACTCCAGCTAGGGCCAATACCAGCACGAGGACACGAGAGCCACCCCAAGGTCGCCAGCCTGCCAAGCACCGGCATGAGGTCCAGCATCAGGCCGAACATGGGCTGACGAGGTGGGCCACCGCATGCCCAGCGAGCGATTCCGCTCTGGGGGCCACGCGCGGATCGACCGCGAAATCCTTCAGGAGAAGTATGACGTCTCAGGTCCCTCAGGGCAGCCCAGGCTGGCGAAGACCCTGGGGCAGCATCCCGCGAGAGCGCATCCGCCGCGCTCCTGCAAGCTGCACAGTCCTGAGGTTATCCACAGCTGGCGCCCCTCGCGGGTGGCGCCCCAGGCTCCAAGGGTCCACAGTGCGGTCTATGAGCGCATGGACGGAACTTATGGCTCTCGCGCGCCGCCACCACCACGTGGTCAGCGTCAACCAGGCCGCCGCGTGTGGCCTCGACCCCGCCACCCTATGGCGGCGGGCCAGAGTAGAGCGCTGGGAGCGGCTCTACCGGGGCGTCTTCGCGCTGCCGGGGTCGACCGCGACGCACGAGCGGCAGACCAGCGGGGCGTTCCTGGCAGTCGGCGGCAAGGTCGCCGCCTGCCGCCAGACCGCGGCGTATCTCTGGGGTATGACCGAGCAGGCGCCGAAGGTAGTGGACCTGATCGTCCCGCCAAGCCGCCGCGCCCCGGCGTTGAAAGGCGTCCGCACGCTCCGAAGCCGGACCGTCATCCCAACCGACCTCCAGTGCGCACGCGGCCTCACGGTGACGAGCCCCGCCCGGACAGTCTGTGACCTCGCGGCGGTCACCGAAGACGACCACGATCTGCGCCTGCTCGTGCTCACCGCCCGACGGCAAGGCATCCTCGACCTTGCTGAGCTGCGCCGCCGTCACGTGAGCTTGGCCCGCTCACCCGGCGCGACGCGGCTAGAAAGGGTCCTCCACGCACTCGATGCCGAAGGGTCAGAGGGAATCTTCGCGCACGAGGTCCGGGCGTTTCTCGGCAGCCACGGCCTTATCCCTCATCCGACGCCACTGTGGATCCCCTGCCGTGACGGCAAGGCGAGGCAGATCGACGTCCCGTTCGTCGAGCAGCGGGTCGGGATCCAGGCCGAGGATGACCTCCCCGCCGGCCGAGCTCAGGCCGGGGACTGCCTCGACGGGGACGACGAGAAGGACCTTGAGCTCACCGCCGCCGGCTGGCGGATCGCGCGACTGACGCGACGGCGCTTCCACCAGGACCGGCACCGTTGGCTCGAGAGCCTGCGGAGGCTCTTGTCCGCCCCGCCACCGCCCTTGCCGGCCCGGTAGGCGCCCGCGCTCCGCTATCCCACTCCGGCGCGGATCAGCAGGACCCCCAGCCCGTTGAACAGCATATGGGCGACGATCGGCGTGACGATCGTGCCGCGGCGCCGAAAGATCAGCGCGAGGTAGATACCGAACAGGAACGTGATCACGAAGACGAACCACTCGCCGTGCACCGCGCCGAAGACTGCCGCGGACAGCGCCGCCGAGGGCCAGACGCCAAGCCACCGCTCGAACGCTTGGAAGAGCATGCCACGGAAGAACAGCTCCTCGGCGATCGGGGCGACGAGAGCAATGACCACAATCGCGAAGGGGGCGGACGAGCCGCTCGCGAGCTGGCGCAGATCCTGCTGGACCGGCGGGATTCGCAGGCCCAGGACGTCGAAGAGCATGCGCAGCGCGAGCCCGAACCCGAACGTGAGCACCACCGCGCCAACGATGCCGTAGATCAACCCAGCGCCCACGTCACGTATGCTCGGGTGCCTCGTCCCCATCAGCTGCTTGACCCCGCCCTCGCTGCTCGCCCGAACCCAGAGCAGCGTCGATCCGCCAAGCACGAGAGACGGGACGAACAGCAGCAGCAATCCTTGGGAGGGCTCCTTGAGCCGCTCCCCCGCCAACGCGCCGATCACGATCGTGGTTGCGAGCCAGATGACGAACACCACGGCGGCGTCCCAGGGCGTCCACCCAACAACAGGCGCTGGTGCGTTGCCCTTGGCATCACCATCGGCTCGCAGCACTGCGCGGTCCACGGCGCTCGCGGGACCTACGACGAGAGGTCTAAGGCGAGGGTGGCACGCCTCAGGTCGCGCTTCGCGTCAGCGTCATCTGGGTCGGTCCGTAGGCGCTCCTCAGCGTCCTGCCGGAGGGACTCCGCAGCAGAGCGGTCAATGTGGCGGGGCTCCTCGGCGGCGTCGGCCAGGATCACCAGCCGGTCGTCGCGCAGCTCAAGGAAACCGCCGTAGACCGCGAAGATGCGCTCCTCTGAGCTGGTCCGCACCTTCACCGGCGCGATATCGAGCTGGAGGAGGGTGGGCTGGTGGCCGGGCAGAATGCCGATCTCGCCGTCCGTTGAGCGGGCATAGACCTCGCGCGCCTCATCTGAGAACAAGGCGCGCTCGGGTGAGAGCACCTCCACCTCCATCAAAACCTCCGCCCTCCGGCGGGCGCTCCGCGCCCGCCCTCACCCTTCTTTGATCCCCGCCCTCCGGCGGGCGCTCCGCGCCCGCCCTCACCCATGGTCGCCATTGGAGTCCTTATTCCCCTGACAGCTTCTTCGCCTTCTCCTGCACGTCGTCGATACCGCCGACGTTGAAGAACGCCTGCTCGGGAATGTTGTCGAGCTCGCCATTGATCAGCGCCTCGAAGCTCTCGACCGTCTCCTTCACCGGGACGGTCTTGCCGGGCAGGCCGGTGAACTGCTCGGCCACATAGAACGGCTGGGAGAAGAACCGCTGGATCTTGCGCGCCCGCTGGACGGTGACCTTGTCCTCCTCTGACAGCTCGTCCATCCCAAGGATCGCGATGATGTCCTGGAGGTCCTTGTAGCGCTGGAGAATCTCCTGGACACGGGTCGCCACGCGGTAGTGGCGCTCGCCGACGACCTTGGGATCAAGGATCCGGCTGTTCGAGTCGAGCGGGTCGACCGCTGGATAAATTCCCAGCTCAGCGATGCCGCGGGACAGCACGGTCTGGGCGTCAAGGTGCGCGAACGTGGCATGCGGCGCGGGGTCAGTGATGTCGTCGGCCGGGACGTACACCGCCTGCAGCGACGTCACCGAGCGGCCCCTCGTCGAGGTGATCCGCTCCTGCAGCTGGCCCATCTCGTTGGCGAGCGTCGGCTGGTAGCCGACCGCGGACGGCATCCGGCCGAGCAGCGTCGAGACCTCAGATCCAGCCTGGACGAAGCGGAAGATGTTGTCGATGAACAGGAGCACATCCTGGCGCATCTCGTCACGGAAGTACTCGGCCATCGTGAGCGCCGAGAGCCCGACCCTCAGGCGAACGCCTGGCGGCTCATCCATCTGCCCGAACACGAGCGCGGCCTTGGAGATCACGCCAGACTCGCGCATCTCAAGGACGAGGTCATTGCCCTCACGGGTGCGCTCGCCGACCCCGGCGAACACCGAGACGCCGCCGTGCTCCTCGGCGACTCGGTGGATCATCTCCTGGATGATGACCGTTTTGCCGACGCCAGCGCCGCCGAACATGCCGATCTTGCCGCCCTCGACGTACGGCTCGATGAGATCGATGACCTTGATGCCGGTCTCGAACATCTTCGCTTGCGGCTCAAGCTCCTCGAACGGCGGTGGATCGCGGTGGATCGGCCACCGCGTGTCGGCCTTGACGTCATCAGGATCGGCGTCGAGCGCCTCGCCAAGGACGTTGTAGACATGGCCGAGGATGCCCTGGCCGACGGGCACTGAGATCGGCGCGCCGGTATTGCGCACCACCGTGCCGCGAGTCACGCCGTCCGTCGGTTGCATGACGATCGCGCGGACGACGCGACCGCCGATGTGCTGGGCGACCTCGGCGGTCAACGTCTTGGTCTCGTCGCCGAGCCTGCGCTCGAACCTGAGCGCGGTGTTGATCTCCGGCATCCCCTCCAGGGGAAACTCCACGTCAATGACGGGGCCGATGACGGAGAGGATCCGCCCCTCGGGGAGATCCTTCTGGGCCTGCGTATCGGGGCTGATCATGGCTTCGGTCATCCGACGGGTTCCCTTTGTGCTCTCTTTTGGCTGGCGAGCGCCTCGGCACCGCCGACGATCTCAGTGATCTCGGTCGTGATCATGGCCTGGCGCGCGCTGTTCGCCTTGCGGGTGAGGTCAGCCAGCACGTCCTCCGCGTTTTCGGTCGCGGCCTTCATGGCGCGCTGGCGGCTCGCGTGCTCGCTGACCGCCGACTCGAGTAGAGCGGCGAAGAACTGGTGCTCGACATACCGGCGCAGCAGCGTGGTGAGGATCTCGGCCGGCTCGGGCTCGAAGAGGAACTGCGGCGGGTAGGCCTGCCCGCCACGGAACTCAGTCGGGTTGACGGGCAGGATACGCACCGCCGTGGCCACTTGCGTGAGCGCAGAGCGGAAGTCGGTATAGACGAGCCAGACCCGGTCGATCTGCTCATCGACGTAATCGGCGATCACGCGCTCAGCGATTTGCTGCGCGTCGGCATAGGTGGGGCGGTCGCTGAAGCCTGCCCAGGTCTGCGCTGGCTGGCGACCCCGGTAACGGAAGTACGACTCGGCTTTCCGCCCGGACGCGTAGAGCACGATCTCATACCCGCTGCCACCCTCGGAGTCGATCAACCGCTCAGTGCGGCGCAGCACGTTCGTGTTGTACGCGCCAGCCAACCCACGGTCGCCGGTGAGCACGACAATGCCGACACGCGTGGCTGGGTCACGCGCGCTGAGCAGGGGATGGTCAGCGACCTCGTTCTCGGCGGCGAGGTCGCGGATCACCCGCACGACGCCTTTCGCGTAGGGACGGGCGGCCTCGACTGCCCGCCGGGCGCGCTGGATCCGGCTCGCGGCGATCAGCTCCATCGCCCGCGTGATCTTCTGCGTCGACTTGACGCTGCGGATCCGCCGGCGGATGGCCCGCAGCTCGGCTGCTCCCGGCATCGGCTAGGCCTCCTCGGCGGACTCCGCCTGCTCGATCGCGCCTCTCAGCGTGTCGAGGTCCTCGGTCTCGCCAGGCTCGTCCGCCTGGGTGACCTCGGATGCTTGGAACGAGTCATTGAAGTCATCGACGGCCTTGCCAAGCCGCTCGACGCGGTCGTCGGGCAACTGGCCGTCGTTGCGTATCTCAGAGAGCAGGTCGGATGCGCGGTCACGCAGGTACTCACGGAAACCAGCCTCGAAGCGGCGGATGTCAGCGACCGGAAGGTCATCGAGCTTGCCCTCGGTGACCGCCCAGACCACGCAAATTTGCTCCTCAACCGGCACCGGGTCGAATTGCGGCTGCTTCAAGATCTCGACGATCCGGACACCGCGGTCGAGCTGCGCCTGCGACGCCTTGTCAAGCTCGGACCCGAACTGCGCGAACGCCTCCAGCTCGCGGTACTGGGCGAGGTCGAGGCGCAGCGTGCCCGCCACCCGCTTCATCGCCTTGACCTGCGCGCTGCCACCCACGCGGGACACGGAGATGCCGACGTTGATGGCGGGCCGGACTCCCTGGAAGAACAGGTCAGTCTCCAGGTAGATCTGGCCGTCGGTGATCGAGATCACGTTGGTCGGGATGTACGCGGAGACGTCACCGCCCTTCGTCTCGATGATCGGCAGCGCGGTCAGCGATCCTCCGCCCAGCTCGTCGGACAGCTTCGCGCCCCGCTCGAGCAGCCGCGAGTGGAGGTAGAACACGTCACCCGGGTACGCCTCGCGGCCCGGCGGCCGGCGCAGCAGGAGCGAGAGCTGCCGGTACGCGTCAGCCTGCTTTGACAGGTCGTCGTAGACGATGAGCGCGTGCTCGCCCTTGTACATCCAGTAAGCGCCAATCGCGGCGCCCGCGTATGGCGCGATGTACTGGAACGGCGCTGGCGAGGACGCCGGGGCCGACACGATCACGGTGTACTCCAGCGCGCCGTGCTGCTCGAGCCGGCTGTAGACCTCGGCGACCGTGGAGCCTTTCTGCCCGACTGCGACGTAGACGCACTTCACCTGCTGGTCGGTGCCCCACCACCCACGCTGGTTGATAATCGTGTCGAGCGCGATCGCGGTCTTGCCAGTTTGGCGGTCGCCAATGATCAGCTCGCGCTGGCCGCGGCCGATCGGCGTCATCGCGTCGACCGCCTTGATCCCGGTTTGGAGCGGCTCTCGCACGGGCTGGCGGCTGATCACCGAGGGCGCCTGGACCTCAAGGCCGCGGTGGCCGTCGAGCAAGGTCGCGTCGAGCGGGCCCTTGCCGTCGATCGGGCGGCCGAGCGGGTCGACCACCCGGCCGAGGTGCGCGTCCCCGACAGGCACCGACAAAATGTCGCCGGTCGGCTTGACCTCGCCGCCCTCCTCAACGCTGGCGGCGTCGCCGAGGATCACCGCGCCGATCTCGTGCTCCTCAAGGTTCAAGGCGATGCCGTAGAGCTGCTGGCCATCTGCCCCGAGCCCGAAGTCGAGCAGCTCGTTGTACATCACCTGAGGCAGCCCGGTGACCCGCGCGATGCCGTCACCCGACTCGAGCACCCGGCCGACCTGCTCCTTGGATAGGCGCGGGTCATAGTCCGCCAGGCGGGAGGACAGTGCCCGTGAGATCTCCTCGGCGGAGATGTCAAGTTCGGTCATTGGGTCGCTTCCTTTCATCCGACAAGGCGAGCCTTCAGCTCGTCCAGCCGCCGGGCGACGCTGCCATCGATCACCTCATCGCCGATCCGGACCACGACCCCACCGAGGAGGTCGGGCTCGACGATGACCTTCATGTCAATCCTCCTCCCGGTCACCCGCTCGATCGCCTCAGCGAGCCGGCGCCGCCGGTCATCATCGAGTGGCACCGCGGTACGCACCTCAGCGACCGCGCGGTTGCGCACCTCTGCCGCCCGCTGCACGACCGCGTCGGCGATCTCGCCGAGCTGGCGCGCGCGGCCCGCTTGGATGACGTAGAGCAAGGCCGCGAGGGTCTTCGGGTGCATGCGGTTCGCGAGGAGATCAGCGACGATCTCAAGTTTGTCCGGGATGGCGATGCTCGGATCCGTCAGGAGGTCACGCAGCTCGGGACGGTCGTCCATCGCGCGGGCGAATCGGAACACCTCGTCGGAGATACGGTCCAGGATTCCCTCGGCATCCGCGACTGAGACGATTGCCTCCGCATAGCACGCGGTCACATCCTCAACCATCAATTCAGACTCGAGAACTCGTTGATGTACCGGTCGACCAGCTCAGCATGCCGGCCCTCGTCAAGCTCCTGCTGCACGATCTTGCTGGCGATGGTAAGCGAGAGGTCAGCGACCTGCGCGCGGAGATCTTGGATCAGGCGGGTGCGCTCGGCCTGCTGGTCAGCGCGCGCGCGCTCGACGATCTGGCGGGCCTCCTCCTCGGCGCGCTTGACGAGGTCGCCCCGCAGGCGCTCGGCCTGCCTCCGGGCCTCGTCGACGATCTCGTTGGCCCGTTCCCTGGCCTCCGCGAGCTGCTCCTCGTACTCCCGGCGCAGCCGCTCAGCCTCCTGGTGGGCGGCCTCAGCTTGCTCAAGCCGGCCCTGGATCGCTTGCTGCCGGTTCTCGAGGGTCTCGTTCAGCGTCGGGAACACCTTGCGGACCATGATGGCCATGAGCATGGCGAACCCGACGAGGCCCCAGATCAGCTCTGGCGTTTCGGGCAGGAGGACCTGGGCGCCTCCACCGCCGCCCTCGGCGGCAAGGACGATGGTTGCCAATGCCGCCATGCTCAACCGCCCGCCTGCACCAGGAAGAACAGGAGGAGGCCGAATAGCGCGAGCGCCTCGATGAACGCGATGCCGAGGAACATCGTCGCCCGGACCGGCCCTGCGGCCTCCGGCTGGCGGGCGAGCGCCTCGATCGCTTTGCCGATGACGATCCCAAGGCCGATGCCGGGGCCGATCGCCCCAAGCCCATAGACCAAGCCCTGGCCGACCTGGGCGACGTTGCCCTCAAGCTGCGCCAGAACAACGGTGGCGAGAGTGACGAACATGAGTTGCGACTCCTTACGGTACGTGCGGGACGGAATTAGTGCTCGGCGTGGAGCGCGCGCTCGAAGTACACCGCGGCGAGGATAGTCATGATGTACGCCTGCAGGACCCCGACCAGCATCTCGAACCCAATCGCAACCGGTGCCGCGATCAGACCGAAGAGCCCGACCGGTGTGCCTTTCCCGCTGAACAGGAAGGCGTGGATCACAAGGAACACGATCACGAGCAGAATATGGCCGGCGAACATGTTCGCGAAGAGCCGGACTGTCAACGTGATCGGCTGGACAATGAAGAACGAGATGAGCTCGATCGGCGCGATCAGGATGTAGAACGCCTTCGGGACACCTGGCGGGAACGCGACGTTGATCGGGTAGCGCCAGCCCTGTTTGACAAAGCCCATGATGACATAGATGAGCCAGATGATCGCGGCCAAGAGCATCGGGATCGCGATCTTCGAGGTAACCGGGAAGTTCACAAGGGGAAGGATCTCGAACCAGTTGTTCACCAGCACGAAGACAAAGACGGTCGTGAGGAATGGGACGAACCTGACGCCCTCTTTGCCCATGACGGTGACCGCGATCTGGTCCCGGACGAACTCGACCACCATCTCGGCGACGAGCTGGATTTTGCTCGGCACCACGCGCTTCTCGCGAAGGGCATAGATGAAGAACCCGACGAGGAACACTATCCCGAACAGCAGGATGATCTGCACACGGGTGATCTCAAACGGCGTGCCTCCGAAGAAAATCGGCGGGAAGTTGAATAGCTCTCCCACCTCTGGGACCCTGAAAGGATCATTAATGCCAGCCTCAGCGGCGAGGACACCGATCACGTAGGAGTCCTTTCGGAGTGCATACGCCCACGGGGCTGCACGGGACAGGGGTTGATCCAGAAGAAACTGGGCCGATGGCATACGTGCCAGGATTGGTAGATCAGCACCGCGCTCATCAACGAGATCGCGCTGATCACCAGGCTGGGCATGTGAATGCGCCCGACCTGCTGGAGCGCTGCAAGCACAGCCGCCGTGGCGGCGAGCCGCCCGATGAAACTGGTATACGCACCCACCACGAGCGTGGCTCCGCCGCGCCGCGCGCAAAAGGCGAGCGCCGCGGCCTGGACGAACAGCAGCGCGATGACGAGGACCGCGGCAAGGCCCGCCGCCAGCACGCCGGGCCAGGATGCGGCAAGCCATGCGAAGGCAAGCATCGGCACGGCGGACACCACGCAGAATCTTGCCGCTGAGGCGGCGAGGCACAGCTCTGGGTTGTTGGGCGGAAAGCGATCAGCGCGCGACCCCGGGGGGCCGGGCTGGTCAGTCCGTGCCATGCAGTGTGCCTTCGGTCGTCGTCTGCCCGGTGTCGTGGGGGCTGGCCGCGGATCGGGGCTTAGAGCCTATGGTGAACGCCTCTTTGCTGCGGACATACACCAGGTAGAAGCCCGCCACGTTGCCGATCACGAGGCCAACGATGAGTAGCCACGGCCTCGTGTGCAACCAGCGATCAAGCAGCCACCCGATGCCCCCCCAGGTCACAGCCGCAGAGATCAGTTCGGCGACCATGATCCACGCGGTGTCCGCACCATTCCAGCCACTGGATCCGTCGGACGTGGCTTGGGAGTCGGAAAAACGGTCCGGCCGTGAGTGAGAGGCCGGACCATCTGGGATCATCGCGGATGCAGAGCCTATCGTGCTCTGTCTGCGGATGTCAAACCTCTGTCTCTACGTGTTTGCGCTGGTCAGAGCCATTATTCAGGGGTCCGGCCACAGAGTTTGTGAACGGATACACAAGGCTCGACGCCATGGTAGCGCGTCGCCGCAAGGACAGGCGACGGTACCACCGCAATCCCCGCCCGGGGTGGGGGACCATGGCGATAACGACCGCCAGGCCGATCCCTGCGCCGACCACGGCCCCCATAATGCGGGGCGGCACAAGCCCCAACCCCACAGTCGCGAACGCAAGCAACGCCGACCAGTAGTACATGATCAGCACCGCGCGCCGGTGCGAGTTGCCGATCGCTATTAACCGGTGATGGAGATGGCGCCTGTCCGGGCTGGACACCGCCAGACCGCCCCGCAAACGGCGCAAGACCGCCCAAACGCTGTCCGCGAATGGCACCGCAAGGACGAGCGCGGGGATCAGCGCCGGCACCGAGAACGCCGTAAAGTCCGCGTGGCTCGGGCCAACCGCGTTCCCGATCGTCGACACCCCGCCGGCCGCGAGCAGCAGCCCAAGCAGCAGCGCCCCGGTATCACCCATGAAGATGGACGCTGGGTGGAAATTGTGGGTCAAAAATCCGAGGCACGATCCCACCACGGCGGCCAGGACGAGCGACGCCGATGAGGGCAGCCCCGTCACGGTCATCGGGTCCGCGAACTGGCCATACACGAACAGCGCGCCCGCCGCGATCGCCACGATCCCAGCCGCTAGGCCATCCAGCCCGTCAACCAGGTTGACCGCGTTCATCATCGCGATGATCGCCGCGATCGTGAGCAGCGCCGCCAGATCGGGGTTCAAGTACACGATCCCGATGCCGCCCGGCAGATAGAGGAACCGGAGGCTGAGGCCGAACAGCACCACTGTGCCGGCCGCGAGGACCTGCCCGGCCACCTTCGCCGGCGCGAGCAGGCCACGGATATCGTCGATCATGCCGACCACGACGATGACGAGGCTGCCGAGCACGACCGCCTCAGGCTCGTTGGTCTTTGCGAACAGCTCTGCGAAGGCCGGCAGGGCAGAGGCGGTCCCGACCGCTGCGAGCAACCCAACGAACATCGCGAGCCCGCCAAGCGTCGGCGTGGGCTTAGCGTGGATGTGCCGCTCCCCCGGCTGTGCGACCGCCCCAACCCGTTGCGCCCCCCACCGGACAAGCGGCGTGATCGCCGTCACCGCGCCAAACGCGACGCAGAGGACCACAAGGTGCTGGAGGAGGTCGGTCATGACCGCGCTCCCCCCTGGTGCGATCGCTGCTCCAGCTCACTGATCTGCGCGACGCGCCGGGCGTGACGGCCGCCGTCGAACGGGGTAGAGAGCCAGAGCGCCACAATCTCATCGGCAAGGCCCGGCGCCACGATCCGGCCTCCCATGGACAAGACGTTCGCGTCGTTGTGCGCGCGGGACAGGCGTGCAGTGTAGAGGTCGTTGCACAGCGCCGCTCGGACCCCAGGAACCTTGTTCGCGGAGATCTGCTCACCCTGCCCACTGCCGCCCAGGACGATCCCCCGGTCCGCCCGGCCCTCAGCGACCGCTCGGCCGACTCCCGCGCAGATTGGTGGGTAGTCCACGGACTCCTCGCTGTCGGTCCCATGGTCGTCAACGTCATGGCCAAGCGCTCGTAACGTCGTGATGAGGTGACGCTTCAGCGGATACCCGGCGTGGTCGGAGCCGATCGCGACGCGCATCTCACGCCTCCCCAAAAGGCTGGTCGTTTTGGTCGCCTTGGTCGTCGTCTGGACCGTCCTCGACGGGCCGCTGGCCCCAGCCAACCTGCCCAGTCGCCACCTGCTCGATGTGATGATCGGGGATCGCGCCGGATCGGAGGACCTCCGCCTCCCCTCTGGTCACGTCCACCACCGTCGAGACCCGCCCGTCGCGCCTCCCGCCATCCACGTAGACCGCGACCTGGTCGCCCAGTTGGCGCTGCGCCTCCTCGACCGTGTACGGCATCGGCCCGCCGTGCGCACGCGCGGCAGTGCACACAAGCGGGCCGATCTCCGCGCACACCTGCAGGAGCAAATCATCGGTCGGGAGACGGATGGCGATCGTCCCCAAGGTCTCCCCTAAGTCCCACGACAGGCCTGAGGAGTCGTTGAACACCAGCGTGAGCGGCCCTGGCCAGTACGACGCCATCAGCCGCTCCGCGCACTCAGGCACGTCCTCAACCAGCCCGTTCACCTGCCGCGGGCTGCGGATTATCACGCCAAGCGGCACCTTTAAGCCTCGTTGCTTCGCGGTGAACACTCGCTGCGTCGCCTCAGTCTGGAACGCGTCCGCCACGATCGCATACACCGTGTCGGTCGGCAGCACCACGATCTGGCCGTCCCGTAGCTCCGCAACCGCCCGCTCGCGCGCCTGCTCAACGTCCTCCAGGCTGACAACCTCGGCCATCGCCATGGATGGTAGGCCACTCCCCCCGCCATTGCGCCATCCCCCGGCCTGCCCGCCTGGCCGCCACCTTTCCTCCGCATCCGGCGGAACATCGCGGTCCCGCGTGGCCCGGCGCGCGGTTGATGCCCGGTTTCCTCCAGATGCGGAGGAAAACTGCGGATCAAGCGCTCACGAAGCGCTGCCGGGCGAGGAGCGCGCGGCGGACGGCGAGGATCCGCGCGCGGAGCGCTACCGGGTTGGCGAGGTCAGCGCCCCTCACGCGCTCGATGTGGTAGCCGAGCGCGCTCAGCTCACGGTCACGCCAACGGTCATCATCCCGGTCCTGCCGCAGGCTGTGCCGCCGCTCGCCGTCGTACTCGAGGATCATGCTGACATCTCGCCAGAGGAAGTCGGCACGGATGCGCGGCGTGATCCAGACCTGCGCCTCCAGCGGCGGGTCGTAACCGGCGAAGAGGGCGGCGAGCGTGCGCTCGCCCTCGCTCTCATGGTCGAGCACCCCGCTCGCGATGAGCTGGCGGATCAGCGCGCGCCGGGATGCCGCTTGAGGCGCTCAGCGCAGCGCAGGAGCCGGTCGGGCCGGGTGAGCCCGAGCCACCGCGCGCTGTCGATCCCGACGACGAGCCGCTTGCCCTGAATGCGCCGGGCGGTCTCCACCAGCGCCCGCGTGGCGGTGACGACGGGCAACGGGCCAACCATCGCGGCGAACTGCCCCGGAAGCGGGTCTCTGCGTACCATGAACGGGACGTTCTGCACCCGGCGATCTGGTGGAACGAGCACCTCGAATGCGTCAGCGGTCGAGAACCCCTCGACCCCCAGCAATCCGAGGACGAACGGGCCCGTCAGCCTGGCCTGGGGGCGGCAGCGGATGACTGCGGCCATTGCCGCCTGCTCAACGGGTGCTGCGCCTCCTGGGATGCAGTTAGGTGCCACAGAGGACCTTCTCCAGCGCCCCGCGCGCGACGAGCCCCTCGACCTGCCCCTCCGTCAACCCGCACGCGAGGAGCTGGGACCGGGAGGCGATCCCGAACTGCTCGGACATCAGGCGCAGCGCAGAGGCGTTCAGTATTGGCATGCCCTCAGGATGCGCCCCCCGTGCCCCACCGCCACGGCCATCTCACGCGCTGTGGATAACCCTGGCGTGCACCTTTCCCTCATATCCGGAGGAAGATGACACCTCTCGTGCTGGACCCCTCCGCTCGCCTGCACCTTTCCTCCGCATGCAGAGGAAAGGTGCAGGGTCAGTGCGGCGGCACGAGTGGGGAGAAGGTGGTGAGGGCGTCGTGGAACTCGCTGACGGTCTGCAGGTCGCGGTAGCCGGCCAGCATGGCGTCCAGGCGGTGAAGCTCCTCAAAGATTCGCGCAGAGCCTGTCTCCCGGCCGATGGTAAGCGCCTCATAGCCTCTCACGACCGCCTGATCGGGGTCACGATTGGCCCCGTGCGCACGAGCAAAGCGAGCCAGCCACACGCCGTGGTCACGTCGCTGAGCAGCCGGCACCTGGGCGAGCTGGCGCTCGAACAGCTCGATCGCCCGCGGTGGGCGCTTCAACTCGAGCCAACCGGTCGCCCGCTGCAGCTCGATATACACCTCGGTGACGTAACTTCCCCGTCCTGGGACCGGGATCTCCTCCTGATGGCTGGCCGCGACCAGCTCAAGAGCCTCGTCGAGCTTGCGGTTGAAGGCGGCTTCGTCCTCAGCCAGCGCGTGCCCCTGCGCCTCCTCCTCCGCTGCCGCCGCGTGGACGCGAGGTGGCAGCGGGCCAGCCACCCGCTGGGCGGCCTGCGCAAGGCCGACGACACGCTGCGCATCGCGCTGATCCCTGGCCTGATGGCTCTTACGCATCAGCACATAGGACACCAACTCGTTGTCGTCCGCCTCTTGCGCCCACTCCATCGCCCGGTCAGTCCAGTGCGTGGCAGCGTGGGCGTCGCCTCCGTCCTGGTGGAGCCACCCCACGAACTCCGCGTAGCGCGCTGCGACTGTCAGCAGCTCGTTGCGGACCTCACCGCGCGCTCCCTGCCGGAGCCGATCGATGACCCTCATCTGGACGGTGGCCACCTCGATGGGCTCGTGTGGGCCGTGCCTCTTGTCTGCCTTGATGTGCTCCTCGAGGACGCGTTGCAGGTAGCCCACAATCTCGGCGTCGACACGCTCTGGCGCGTGGAGCGCGCGGACGAGGCGCGGCCACTCCACCCCTCCGGGGAGGCTAAACGGGAGCACGACCGCGGCGCCGCTGGCGCGGAGCAAGGCTCGGCGGTCGATGGGCATGAGGACGATCTCTCCCTCGCAGGTCAGGACCGGCACCAAGCCGGCTGCCGGCCAGGCCCCAGCGTATGCGCCAGGCTGCAGCGATCCCGCGAGCCAAAGCCCGCCAGCCTCCTGCTCAGGCCCGCTGGCCGGAGCGGCTTGCGCGCGCTCCCGCTCGACCAGCGGCCACAGCCTCGCCAGGGCGCCATCAGTCTCGAGCACCCGGTCACAGGCCTCGGCCAGCGTGAGGGAGGGCGTGCGCTCAGCCTTCTCCACCTTGCCGATCAAGCTCGCGTCAAAGTTGGTCCGCTGACCTAACGTGTGCTGCGACAGCCCCCGCCGCTCACGCCAACGGCGCAGCTCCGCGCCGAAAAAATGCTGTACGGATTCATACGGGCTCAGCTCTTTCGGAATTTGACCCATGTCCAAACTCCCAATGCCGCTCGGATGCGGACACACGGACCGGCTGGAGTGTCCGCGCCCTGGCTCTGGACGACGCAATCGCCGTCGGTCTCAAATAGGCCCGTGACCACACAGTGAGGTCCAAACCGTACTCGATCCCAAAGCATCGAACGAAAGCGAGCCTGACAATGAGCTGGCGCAGCAAAGCCGCCTGTATCGGCGAGCATGTCGAACTCTTCTTCCCGGCTGGGTCAAGCGGCCCCGCATTAGAGCAGATCGAGCGAGCCAAGGCCATCTGCCTCCGCTGCGAGGTCAGCGCCCAGTGCTTGGAATGGGCCATGAGCACACACCAGAACGCCGGCATCTGGGGCGGCCAGACCGAGGACGAGCGCCGCGCCCTCCACCGCTCCCGCCAGCGCCGTAACCGGCTGGCCAACCCGGGCACCAAGCCCAAATCGTGATCACGACCACCACCGCGTGCTCCGCTCATTGGCCAGCGCGAGCACCTCCCCAATCGGCCACACCCCTCGCAATATCCATACCGCCCGCACCGTGCCATCCTCGCCAAGCGGCTATGCGAATAGCGCGGTAGGGGACCCCCTGCCCGTGGTGATCCACCCGCCGATCCGCTCCTGCCGTCAGGCGCCCAGCACAGTCCAACCGAGAGAGCGAGCAGCCTGCGCCTGACGGACATCCGCGGTCAATAGGGGCAGCGCGCCGGCACCGACGCGCTGAATGGCTGCCAGATGCAGCGCGTCGAGGGAGCAAGCCCCTGTCAGCTCCGCAAGCTCAGCGGCCCGATCACAGGTCGCCTCGTCAAGCTCGACCACAGAGAAGCGGCGCCAGTCGCGCTCGAACTGCCTGCGAGCGACGACCACGTCCTGGCCCTGGAGCCGACGAGTGAGGTTGCGACGCACCTCCACAACGGTCACCCGAGCAGTAATCCAGTCGGGATCGGCGAGGAGCGCATCCTCGAAGCGTCCGCTATCGGGCTCCTCGAAGTACCGCTTCAGCAAGGCGCTGGAGTCGACGTACAGGCTCACCCGCCACGATCCTCGCCAAGAAGCTCTGCGACCGACCGGTCAATCGCAAAGCGGCGAGCCGGCTGTGGGGACTCATCGGTCAACGGTGGCCGTATCCAGCCCTCCTCGATCCCCTCCCGCAGCCTGAGCTGCCCAGGAAGCGGAGCCAACATCGCTTTGGGACGACCCCGGTCCGTGATCTGGATGATCTCCCCGCGCGCCGCCCGCTCCACGTACTGGGACAGCCGCTCCTTCAGCTCTCGCACCCCGACATCCATGCGGACACGTTATCATTGGAAGTGGCCACGTACTGAGCAGCTTTCCTCCGCATCCGCAGGAAGATGACACACCTGGCGCCAAGCCCCTCCGCTCGCCGGACACTTTTCCTTCACATACAGAGGAAAGGTGCAGGTCAGTGCGGCGGCGCGAGGGGGGAGAGGGCCGTGAGGGCGTCGTGGAACTCGCTGACGGTCTGCAGGTCGTGGTAGCCAGCCAGCATGGCGTCAAGCCGGTGAAGCTCCTCAAAGATCCGCGCAGAGCCCGTCCCCCGGCCGATCACAAGCGCCTCATGGCCTCTCGCGACCGCCTGATCAGGGTCCCGGTTGGCGGCATGCGCGCGAGCGAAGCGAGCAAGGTAGACGCCGTGGTCACGCTGCTTAGCGACCGGCAACTGGGGAAGCTGATGCTCGTAGAGTTCGATTGCCCGCTGAGGGCGCTCAAGCTCCATCCAAGCGTTCGCCCGCTGCAGCTCGATGTATGCCTCGGTGGTGTAGCGTCCCCGCCGCGGGCCAGGGATCTCCTCCTGATGACTGGATGCGACCAGCTCAAGGGCATCATCGAACTTGCGTTGACTGGCAACCTCGTCGTCAGCCAGCGCGTGCCCCTGCGCCTCCTCCTCGGCCGCCAGCGCACGGATGCGCGGTGGCAGCGGGCCAGTAACGCGCTGAGCAGCCTGCGCAAGGCCGACCACGCGATCCGTGTCACGCTGATCTCTGGCCTGGTGGCTCTTGCGCATGAGCGCGAACGACACCTCCGCATGGTTGTCGGCTTCTTGCGCCCACTCCATCGCCCGGTCAGTCCAGTACGTAGCGGCCTGAAGGTCACCCGCGTCCTGGTGGAGCCAGCCCGCAAACTCCGCGTACTGCGCTCCGACCGTCAGCAACTCGCCGCGTACCCTGCCACGCGCGCCGTTGCGCAGCCGGTCGATGACGCCCATCTGGACAGTCACGACGTCGATGAGATGACACGGGCCATGCCGCTCCTCTGCCACGACGTACTCATCAAGGACACGCTGGAGATACCCCATGATCTCGGCGTCGAGACGCTGGGGCTCGTAGGTCACCTGGATGATCCGCGGCCACTCCATCTCGGGAATGGCAGACGGGAACAACGCCGCGGCGCCCCCAGCGCGAAGCAGGGTTCGGCGGTCGATCGGCATCAAGATGACCCTACCGTCGGGGGTCAGGACCGGCACAACGACCGCGCCAGGCGCCAGCGGCGGAGTGAGCACGCCCCCACTGGCGGCCTGCTCGGGCTGAGTGGCCGCAGCGGCTTGCTCGCGCTCCGCCTCGACCAGCGGCCACAGCCTCGCCAGGGCGCCCTCGGTCTCCAAAACCCGGTCACAAGCCTCGGCCAGCGTGAGGGAGGGCATGCGCTCGGCCTTCTCCACCTTGCCGATCAAGCTCGCGTCAAAGTTGGTCTGCTGGCCCAGGATGTGCTGCGACAACCCCCACCGCTCACGCCAACGGCGCAGCTCCGCGCCGAAGAAATGCTGTACGGATTCATATGGGGTCAGCTCTTTCGGAGTTTGGCTCATGTGCAGCTCCCCAATGCCTCTTCGATGCGGACATGCGGACCAGCTGGAGTGTCCGCATCTTCCCTCTGGACGACATCATCGCCGCCGGTCTCAAGAGGCTCATGACGAAACGGCGAGACTCAACCGTACCCGATCCCAAAGCACCGAACGAAAGCGAGCCTGATAATGAATTGGCGCGAGAAAACTGCCTGAATGCTCATGCGACCCCGTGTTGATCAGATCGAGCGGACCGAGGCCGTGTGCCTCCAGTGCAAAGTCATCTTGGAATGGGCCTTGAGCACGCACCAAAACGCATCTGGAGTGGCCAGACCGAGGACGAGCGCTGCGCCCTCCACCGCTCCCGCCAACGCCGTAACCAGCTGGCTAAACCGACCGCCAGCCAAGTCGTGATCACGACCGGCACGGCTCGTGCAGGAACGTCTGCCGCTCCTCGCACGTCAACTCCCGCGTCACCCTCCCCTCAGCCAGCGCGAGCACCTCCCCAATCGGCCGGCCACACACCTCGCAATCCCACACCCGCACCGTGCCATCGTCACCAGCGCTCGCCACACGCTGGCCGAATGCGACATCCCGCACGCGGCCCTCATGGCCGCGTAAGACGATTGGGTCCCCCCGCCTCGTCAGATCCCAGATCCGCACCGTGCCATCAACCCCAGCGCTTGCGACCAGTCGTCCGTCGGGGCTGAATGCCACGCTGTGCACCTTACCCTGGTGGCCAGGCAGTACCACTGGGTTGCCCCTGCCTGTCGGATTCCAGATCCGTATGGTGCCGTCGCCGCTCGTGCTTGCCAGCCGCCGGCCATCGGGACTGAACGCCACGGCATATACCTCGCCGTGATGGCCATGCAGCGCGACCGGTCTGGCTGTACCTGTCGGGTCCCAAATCCGCACCGTGCCGTCCCGACCAGCGCTTGCCAGCCGCTGACCATCGGGACTGAACGCCACGCTGAACACCCCACCCTGCTTGTGGCCGCGGAGCACCGCGAACTCGGTTCCGGCTACCGAGTCCCACATTCGCACCGTGCCGTCATCGCCCCCGGTACTTGCCACAAATTGTCCGTCAGGGCTGAACGCCACGCTGTACACGCGCCGCTGGTGGCCGCGCAATATCACGGGCTCGGCCCTGCTTGTCAGGTTCCAGATGCGTACAGCGCCATCCCAACTGGCACTTGCCAGCCGCTGGCCATCAGGGCTGAACGCCACGTCGTATACCTGATCCTGGTGGCCAGCCACTACCGCCGGTTCGCCCTTACCCGTCGAGCTCCAGAGCTGCACCGTACCGTCAGCGCCGGCATTTGCCAGCCGCTCACTGTCAGGGCTGAGCGCTACACCGAATATCACACCCTGGCGGCCATGCAGTACTACTGACCCGGCCTCACTCGCCGGGTCCCAGATCCGCACCGTACCGTCTGAACTGGCACTAGCTAGCCGCTGGCCGTCAGGGCTGAACGCCACGCTCCACACGCTGCCCTGGTGGCCGCGTAGTACTACTCGCCCAGCCCGACCCGTCAGATCCCACAGCCGCACCGTGCCGTCATCGCCGGCGCTTGCGACCCGCTGCCCATCAGGGCTGAACGCTACCCCCAAGATTCGGTCCTGGTGACCGGGGAACTCGACAAGCTGGGTCCTGGCCGCCCAATCCCATACCTGTACGGTGTCAACGGTGATCGCTAGACGCTTCCCGTCAGGGCTGAACGCTACGGCCCAGGCCCGGCTGGGATGGGCGTGCAGCACGACCGGTCCGGCTGTACCTGTCGGGTCCCAAATCCATACTGTGCCGTCCCGACCAGCGCTTGCCAGCCGCTGCCCATCGGGACTGAACGCCACGCTGAACACCTCACCCTGCTGGTGGCCGCGGAGCACCGCGAGTTCGGTTCCGCCCGCCGAGTCCCAAATCCGTACCGTGCCGTCATCGCCGACGCTTGCCAGCCGCTGCCCATCGGGACTGAGCGCGACCCCCCGCACTGAGTCCTGGTGGCCGCGGAGCACCGCGACCTCAGTGCCGCCTGCTAGGTCCCACATTCGCACCGTGCCGTCATCGCCGCCGCTTGCCAGCCGCTGTCCATCGGCGCTGAAGGCGACACTATTCACTGGGCCCCGGTGGCTGCGCAGCACGACCGGTTGGGCTCTGCCCGCCAAGTCCCAGATCCACACCGTGCCGTCCTGACCGGCGCTGGCCAGCCGTTGCCCGTCAGGGTGAAACGCAACGCTGTACACCTGCCCTTGGCGGCCCTGGAGTGTAGCGCGGATCCGCGAGTCCAACGTCGCCTGGCGGAGTACCGACTCGGCCTCCACCGTTGGTCTGGCCCCAAACGCTTCCCTTGCCAGCAGCAGGCTCAGCTCTGGATCGATCGATAGCTGGGTTCTGGCGCTGGCCGCCAGCTCACGGGAAACGGCCAGCTGGCGCTGTTCAACCGCCTGGAGTGCCAGGCCACTGATGACAGCCAGCGCAATGCTCAGGCTGATCAGCGCCAGGCGCACCCGCCGACGCCTTGCGCCTCGCTCGCGCTCCTCGCGCTCCCGGCTGGCGGCGAGGAAGGCCCGCTCCAGGTCGTTGAGGTCCTCCACAGGCCGGTCCTGCCAGGCCGCCAGGCGGGCTCCGCGGTAGAGAAGCCCCTCCTCCCGGCCGTTGGCGTCCCACTCACCTGCCGCCTCGGTCAGGCGCCGGTGGGCGCGCAGCGCCTCCCGGTCCTCGTCGATCCAGCCGCGCAGCTTGGGCCAGTCTCGGATGAGCGCCTCATGGGCGACGTCGACCACGCGCGCTCCGGTGGGCTCATCGCACCCAGTGGTCAGCAGGCGCGCGTCGGCCAAGTCCTTGACGACCGCCTCCAGGTCAGCCTCGTCCTCAGGCCGGGTGAGCAGCTCAGCCATCGTGGCCCGGCAGCGGGTGTCCTCGGTCCCCTCTCCGGGCTGGATGAGGCGCAACAGCACCCGGCGGGCGATCGCCTGCTGGGCAGGAGCCAGGCCCTGATAGATAGAGTCGGCCCGCTGGGCCAACGCGCCCTCAACCCCGCCGCTGGCCACGTAGGCCTCTAGCGTGAGCATCCGCCCCCGCCGGTGGCGCCAGACCTCCAGCAGCACGTACTCCAGCAGTGGCAGTGTGCCCGGCCGGTCAGCCACGTCGCCCAGGATGGTCTCGACCAGCCCGGCCTCCAGCTGCAACTTCGCCCGCCAGGCGGGCCGCTCGATCACCTCACGAAGCCCATCAGGCCCGAGGGGGCTGACCAGAAACTGTTGGTCGGCCATCAGCGCCGCCAGCTGCGGGTACGGCGCGCAGCGGTGGTAGAAGTCGGCCCGCACGGCCACGAGCGCCACCAGCCGGCCTCCCGGGATGCTGGCCGCGTAGCACAGGTTGGCCACGAACGCCGCGCGCTCGTCCTCGTCGGCGCAGAGCGTGAAGACCTCCTCGAACTGGTCGACGGCCAGCACCAGCCGCTCGTCCCCAGGCTGCTCGGCCAGCGCCAGCGACACCGCGAGGTCCAGGCTCTGCTCGTCGGCCCGCAGCCCCTCCAGGGTGCGCTGCATGGACTCCTCGGGAAACAGCCGCGCCAGCTGCGCGGCCAGCACGCGCAACGGGCGCGCCCCAGGAGTGATCACACGAACGGTCCACGCCTGGCTCCCGGGCAGGGCGCCCCGCGCAAGCGCGGGGACCACCCCAGCGCGCACCAGGGAACTCTTCCCGCAGCCCGAGGGGCCAAGCACCGCCAGGAAACGGCTGCCCTTGAGCTTCTCGATTACCCGGACGACGGCGTGGCTACGGCCGAAAAAGAACTCGGCGTGGGCCGCGTCGAAGGCCTCCAACCCGCGATACGGGCACACGTCGTCGCCGGGTGCGCCATCAGTGGTCGGCAGATCCAGGGCCACGCCCGTGATCGCGGAGACGAGATCCTGGAAGGCCCGCGGGTTGTCGGCACCCTCGCGGAGGTCGACCCAGGTGCGGGTAGCGAGGAAGGCCAAGCTGGGGTCGACCGGCTTCAACGCCCCTGGCAGCAGCACCATGAACAGGCGGAAGTCGCGGTCCTTAGCCGCCCGATCTTGCGCGACGGCTAGCTCTTGGCGCGCCCAGTCACCTAGCCCGTGGGGGCCGACGAAGACCGCGCAGGCGCGACAGGCCCGAAGGCCCTGGACGATCTCCTCCTGCCAGCTCTCCCCAGGCGTCAACGACCACCGATCCAGCCACGGCTGGATCGGCCTCCCCCCGCAAGCGCTCGGCGATCCGCTCGACAACGGCGTCGTCTGCGCCATGGTGCGAGAGAAACACGTCGAAACGCCGTCCTTGCACCGCTACGAAGTGTAGAGCTACAGGTGACGGGCTGTCGCGGCGACGACACGGCTCCGCCCAACAAGGTCGGGCAGCACGGCAACATCGCAGAGCCCGGCGGCATCAGCGAGGGCGGCCGTAGCCGCCGCGCGGGCAGGGTCGACCTCCAGCAGCAGCCAGCCGCCGGGTCGGAGCCACTGCGGAGCGGCAGTAATGAGGCGAGCAGCGATCTCGGTGCCCGCCGACCCGGCGACCAGCGCCTGGGGCGGATCCCAGTCGCGCACCTCCGGCTCGGTGGCGGCGAACTCCTCGGGTGTCAAGTACGGCGGGTTCGACACCAGCACATCGACCACGCCACGAAGGTCAGCCGGCACAGGGCCGAGCAGGTCACCGGGCAGGACATCCACGACACCGGAACAACCGCACCGCGCGGCGTTCTCGCGCGCGAGCGTGACGGCCACGGGTGAGCAGTCCGTGGCCACGACCATCCGGGGTGAGGCCTCGGTCGCGACCGCGCACGCCACGGCCCCGGTCCCGGTGCAAGGCTCCACGATGACGCCACCAGTCGGCACACGGGCGATCGCCTCGCCAGCGAGCACCTCGGTCTCGGGCCGGGGGATGCACACGCCCGGCCGGACGAGCAGGTCAAGGTGGCGGAAGCCGACTGAGCCGACGATGAGCTGGAGCGGCTCCCGCGCGGCGCGCCGAGCGCCGAGCGCCTCCAGATCAGCCGAGGCCTCTGGCGGCAGCTGCTCCCCCCCGCGGAGCAGCAACTCGGACCCTGACCACCCCAGCACATGCCGAGTGAGCAGCTCAGCGTCCACGGCCGGCGTCGGCACCCCTGCCACCCCCAGCTGCTCCGCAAGCTCAGCGACAGCCTCCCGGACGGCGGTCACGGGACGCGGGGTTGCACCTTTCCTCCGGATCCGGAGGAAAGGTGCGGACCGCCACACGCCGGGCCGCTCCAGACCGCGGCTTTCCTCCGCATGCGGAGGAAAGCTGGCACCACCCGAGCCCGCGGTCACCGCACGGCGGCGTCGGGGGCGTCGGACGAGTTCTCAGCGAGCGCCTCTAAGCGGCGACGCTGCTCCTCAGCAGTCAGCGCCTCAAGTAAGGGCTCCAGCTCACCCTCCATCACGTTGGCCACGTTGTGGACGGAGAAGCCAATGCGGTGGTCGGTGATCCGGCTCTGGGGGAAGTTGTAGGTCCGGATCTTCTCGGAGCGGTCGCCGGTGCCGATCTGGGCGGCGCGGGCATCGGCGCGCTGCTTGGCGGCGCGCTCGCGCTCGGCGTCTAACAGGCGGGCGCGCAGGATCCGCAGCGCCTTCTCCCGGTTCTGGATCTGGGACTTCTCGTCCTGGCAGCTGACGACCAGACCGGTCGGCAGATGGGTCACCCGCACCGCCGAGTCCGTCGTGTTCACCGACTGCCCACCAGGCCCAGAGGATCGGTACACATCGATCCGGAGGTCCCCTGGATCGACCTGGACATCGACCTCCTCGGCCTCGGGCATGACCGCGACCGACGCGGTCGAGGTGTGGATCCGCCCGCCTGACTCGGTGACAGGCACACGCTGGACCCGGTGGACGCCAGACTCGTGCTTCAGCTTGGAGTAGGCGCCACGGCCGTGGACAGAGAAAATGACCTCCTTCACGCCGCCGATGCCCTGCCCGGAGGCGCTCATCTCCTCGGTCTTCCACCCCGCGCGCTCGGCGTACCGGCTGTACATCCGGTACAGCTCGCCCGCGAAGAGCCCGGCCTCGTCGCCGCCCGCGCCCGCGCGGATCTCGACGATGACGCCTTTGTCGTCAAGCGGGTCGGATGGCAGGAGCAGGACCCGCAGCTGATCGAGCAGCGCCGCAGCCTGCGCCTGGAGGGCCTCGGCCTCGGCCCGGAGCAGCTCACGGTCCTCAGCCGTCGCCTCGCGAGCCAGCTCCCGAGCGGCCTGGACATCCCCCGTTACCCGCCGGTACGCCCGGTAGGTGCTCACGACCTCGTCAAGCTCCGCGTGCCGTTTGGCCACGGACGTATACCGGGCCGAGTCAGCGAGCACGCTAGGATCGCCCAGCGCGGTGGTCAGCTCCTCGTACGTGCGCTCGGTCTCATCAAGCCGGGTGAAGAGATCGGCCATCAGCTCACTCGCGGTAACCCCACGTCGGCGACGCTCACCGAGTCCGGCCCCCAGACCACCGGCGACGGCAGCGCCGAGGTCCGGCCGGCGAGCTCAGCCGCCGGCACCACGGCCTCGAACGCGCGGATGGCGACCTCGATCTGGTCCTCGGTTGGCGGCTTTGTCGTGATCATCTGGAGCCACAAGCCTGGCCTCATCAGCGCCCGCACAAACACATTGTCCCGGCGCGCGCCCAGCCGCAACCCCTCGTAGGCCAAGCCAGCCACGACCGGCAACAGGAGGAGGCGGAGCAGGATGTGGTACGCCGCGACGCCGACGGCTCCGCTGGCCGGGGCGGGCACGAGCGCTCCCGCCAGCGTGTACGTCACGATCGCGATGAGCATCACCATGAGCAGGAAGTTGGTGCCGCAGCGGACGTGGAGCGTCGAGTAGCGGTCGATTGCGCTTGGCTCCAATCGCTCACCGTGCTCCCATGCCGCGATCGTCTTGTGCTCAGCGCCGTGATAGGCGAATACGCGGCGGATGTCTGCGACGAAGCTGATCGCAAAGAGATAGCCGAGGAAGAGCCCGATCCGTATCACACCCTCGACGAGGTGATAGGCAACCCCATTACCGATCGTCCGGGAGAGAAACGCGAGCCCGACATTTGGCGCCACGATGAACACGCCGATGAACAGCAGCAGCGCGAGGATAAGGCTCGCGCCCATCTGCTTGCCTGACAGGCGCTCATCCTCGGCGAGCGCCTGGTTCGCGGAGATCGACAAGGCGCGCGTGCCGATCGTCAAGGCGTCGACCAGCCCGAACATCCCGCGGAACATCGGCTTTCCCCAGATCGGTTTGCGCTGGGGCAAATCGCTGGTCGGATGACGCTCCAGGTAGATCTCACCGGAGGGACGGCGCGCGGCGACCGCCCAGCAGCGGGCGCCGCGCATCATCACCCCTTCGACAACCGCCTGGCCGCCGTAGTAGGGCGTGTCAGCGTTTCCTGCCACCGGCCTTCTGCTTCCGTTTGGCCTCGACCTCGGCGACTGCGGCTTTCTTGGCCTGGCTCTTCGCGTAGCGCTGCTTGTAACGCTCCACGCGCCCACCCGAGTCCACAAGCTTCTGCTTACCGGTATAGAACGGGTGGCATTGGTTGCACAGCTCGACGCGGATCTCGGGCTTGGTGGCCCGTGTGGTGAACTCGTTGCCACACGAGCAGCGCACATGGGCGATCACGTAGTCGGGATGGATCCCTTGTTTCATCGTTTTCCTCTAGGTCTGCAAGTTCGACTTCTGGATTTGGACGAGGAACTGGTTGTTGCTACGGGTGGACTTCATCCGGTCAATCAGCAGCTCGACCGCGGCCGGACCCTCAAGTGCATGGAGGACACGGCGGAGCTTCCAGATGATCATCAGCTCCTCCTTGTCAAGAAGCAGCTCCTCCTTGCGGGTGCTGCTCGCCTCGATGTCGATCGCGGGGAAGATCCGCTTCTGCTCCAGCCGGCGATCCAGCCGCAATTCCATATTCCCGGTGCCCTTGAACTCCTCAAAGATCACCTCATCCATCTTGGAGCCGGTCTCGATCAACGCGCTGGCGATGATCGTGAGGCTCCCGCCACCCTCGATGTTGCGGGCCGCGCCGAAGAACCGCTTCGGCGGGTAAAGGGCGGTCGAGTCGACGCCCCCAGACATGATCCGACCCGACGCCGGCGCCGACAGGTTATAGGCGCGCGCAAGGCGCGTGATGGAGTCGAGCAGGATGACGACATCATGGCCGTACTCAACGAGCCGCTTCGCCCGCTCCATCGCGAGCTCGGCGATCTGGGTGTGGTCGTCGGCCGGCCGGTCGAATGTCGACGCGATCACCTCACCGGGGATCGACCGGCGCATGTCAGTGACCTCCTCCGGGCGCTCGTCAACGAGGACGACCATGAGGTGGCACTCGGGGTTGTTGTAGGCGATCGCCTGGCCCACCTCCTTGAGGATCGTCGTCTTCCCCGCCTTCGGTGGGGACACGATCAGCCCGCGCTGCCCCTTCCCGATCGGCGCGATGAGGTCGATGATCCGCGTAGAGATCGGGCCGTCCGGCGTCTCCAACCGCAACCGCTCCTGGGGGAACAGCGGCGTCATGTCCTTGAAGTCGGGACGGTGCGGCAGGTGGCCGTTCTCGTCGGGGGCGACGCCGTTGACCTTCAAGACCTGATGGAGCGCCGGCACTTTCTCGTTGTGCCGCTGGGCGCGGATCGGTCCCTCGATCACATCCCCCCGGCGCAGGCCGTGCTTCCGGATCTGGCCCTGCGAGATGTAGACGTCGCGGTCCCCTGGCAAGTAGCCGCTGGTGCGGAGGAAGCCATAGCCCTCCGGCAGGACATCAAGCACACCGGTCCGGACCTCGCCAGGCTCGGCACCGGTGTCATCGTCCCGCTCGCGGACGCGATGAGCCTGCTGTGGGCGGACATCACCCTTACCCCGGCGCCGCTCGCGGCGGCTACGGCGCTTGTTGCGGTTGCCGCCGAAGCCATCATCGTCGGTGGCCTGCCGGCTCCGGGTGTCGCTCTCCGCAGCGGCCGGTGCGACGTGGCGCGGCGAGGAGATCGGGCGTGCCCGGGTCTGGGTGGGCTGCCCCTCAGCGGGCTTGGGCTCAGCGTCGCGCGTGCGGGCACGGGCGCGGGTCCGTACACGGGTCCGGACGACACCATCCTCCCCGTCAGCCTGATCTTGCGCGGGGCCGTCGTCAGGACCCTCCTCTAGCTGACGGGGGGCTTGCTGGCCCTGCTCGTCCCGCTCAGAGGTGGCTTCGCCGCCTGGGCGATCGCCGCCGCTGCCTTGGCCGCTGTCCTGGCGACCCTCTTGGCCATGCTCCTCTTGGCCATGCTCCTGTTGGCCACGGTCTTGAGAAGGCACGCTGACGTTTCCACCATTGGCCGCCTTGAGAATGGCCTCGATCAGATCGGCTTTGCGGAGGCGCTGGTAGCCACGCATCTGAAGATGCGCGGCGATGTTTTTCAACTCTGCGAGTTGCTTACGTGCGAGGACGCTCTGGTCCATCGTTGCTCCTGTGGTCCACGGCGGATGCCGTGGTGGGTCGGGTAGATCCTTGGATCTTTTAGCCGCCACTAGCGACTTTTGTGTTGGTTTGGTGCGGCGTGGGTTGGGACTCCAAATGGGGCGCGTCGGTCGCCGCCGATACGACGAGCTCCATCACACGTTTGACCGTCGAGTCGAGCGCGTGGCTGGAGATCACAGGCACCCCATGCTCCAACGCAAGCGCGCGGACGTAGCTCTGGATCTTGCGGATGTCGTGGAAGTGGTCCAGGTAGCGCCGGTCTCCGCGGTTACGCGCCTCCGAGGCGCGCGCCACGAAGTGGCTCCGGTGAACCTGCTCGTCGTCGATGCTGATCACCGATGGGACGACGATCGCGGTATCCCGCGGCGGGAGCCGGAGGAAGCCGGGGACAACGTGCGCACCCTCGACGATGAGGTCTGTGCCCTCGATCAGTGCTCTCCGGAGCAGCTGGGCAACCCCCACCGCCACCGCGTGCACCTGATGACGGAACCCGGCGATGACCGGATCGGCGTCGCCAGGTGGGTCCTTCAACAGGCTGGTGACCTCGAACGACGATGTGTGGAGGCTTGGCATCATCTCCTTCGTGAAGATCCCGCGCATCACCTCCCGCACCGCGTCGGTCGACGCGATCCGCACAATACCGAGCCGATTAGCCACCATAGTCGCGATGGTTGACTTGCCAACGCCAGTCGCTCCGCCAATCAACACGATCAGCGGCACCTTCCGCTCCTGGGCCTGCTGCCAAAGCCGGTAGTTGTCGGCGTACGGCAGCCCGACCTCCGCCTCAAGCACCGAAGCGGCGATCTGGCGGAGCTCCGCGGAGCTAATCGCGACGCGGTCCTCGGCGTGGAGCCGCTCCTCGATCACCTCCGCGACGTGGAATGCCTCATAAGGGGAGAGTCCCGCCGCCATGACCGAGGTCGCCATCAACCCTTTCGAGTACGGCAGGCCGGCTTTGCCGTCCCGCACGGTGACATGACGGCGACCGTGGCTACGGCCTTCAGCATCCAGTAGGGGGCTCATCGAGAGTGGACTGTCTCCAATTCAGTCCGTCTTCACTTTCTCTAGTCCGCTGCAGCGGTGAGTTCCAATCGGTCAGATCCAGGTCACCGGATGGTGCTCATCGTCCCGCAATTCCTCCATTGGATTCCGCGAAACGCGCCTCGGCCTGGCCGGCCAATGCTCGGACCACGCTCGCGAAGGCCTCCTCGCCCTCTGCCTCCCCTGATGGGCCGACTACGATCGGGCGGTTATCGCAGACCACCGTCCGTGCGCCGACCGCGGCGGCGGCCCGCGCCGCGACATCGACAGCGGCGGCCTTCAACTCCGCCAATAGCACATCGAACGCTCCCGCCTGCTCCAGCTCTGCGCGGAGCGCTGGCCGGTCCGCGAGGCGGCTGCTGGTCGCCACCACCTCGCACCCATAGCGCTCCTGCAGGTACGCCGCCAACACGGCGGTGACTGGGGTTGGCGCGGTTGTCGCGAAGAACACCTTTGCACCGCATACCGGCTCCAGAGGTACTGGGCGGAGGACAGTGCGTACAACGACGACGCGTTGCGAGATGCTACGGATCGCCTCGAGGACAGCCTCGACTTGGGTTCGCGAGGATCTCGGAGACTCGCACATTGTAACCGTGACAAGGTCTGCCAGCAATACGCGGTACGCGCCAAGATAGCCGCGCACCAACTCAGGGTCGCAATAACCAGGAACAATGAGGATCGTCGCGTCAGCATGCACTGGCGGAATCGCGGCCCCGCTCCCCTCCAGCACGAGCAGGTCGCCAGGCAATTGATTGGCGGTATGAACCGCCTGCGCGACGTTCGAGCTGCTCACCCCGCCAGCGAGCCCACCGCCACAGCGGCGCGCGCCGACGGTTGCCACTCCAGCAGTGGCCGCATCCTCGTAGAAGTCACTCGCCGCATGCCCGCCCGCATCGGCGATCTCCAGGAGCGCGCCTGCGTCGAGCGCGCGGCCAGCTTCCACGACCACCGGCTCGGGTGGGCCGCCCCGGCCCATCGCCACGACCACCGGCGTGCGGCCCGCAGCGGTAAGGATCCGCGCGACCTCGCCCGACACTGCGGTCTTGCCCGTCCGCTTGCCTGTGCCGATCACCGCCACGGAGGGGCGATTCGCGAGCACCGGCCGCGGCGGTGGCCAGAAGCGAAAGTCGGCGCCCTCGTACGGGACCCCCGCGTGGAGCACATGGGCAGCGAGCTGCATCCGGCGGCGGGCGTCAAGCACCGGCTCGTCGGACAGGTCGATGACCACCTCGGCGCGGTAGCAGCTAACGAGCCGACGGATGGCCCCAGCGGTCTCGCTTAAGCTCCAGGCGGCGGCGGGCCCGCCAGCGGCGCCTGCGCTTGCCGAGACCCATTCGGCAGGGATCCCCAGATCGATCTCGACGCCGCGGGCGCCGACTTTCTCGGTCCCACCCAGGAACAGTGCGGCTACTGGGGAGATGCCAGACGCGGAGAGTTCGGCGAGAGCCGCCCTGATCACCGGCGGGTAGTGCTCCCCGTCGACCAGGACGAGCGCATTGCGCGTGCTCAGCCGACCCTCCGTGAGGGATCTTCGACGAGGGCGCTCTCCAATGCCTGACGATCCATGTCCTCTGCCCGGCACGGGACAGCGAACAGCGGCTCGAACTCGCGGTGGTACTGCTCCCCAGTGCGAGCGTTCCAGTGCGCGATCAACGTCGATGGGCCGAACGGATACTTCCGGTGGATACGGACTTGGCCACGCTCATACTCGATCAACGAGTAGCACGGCTTTGTCTCGCCACGCAGCCGGAGGCTCGACACCGTGCCAGCGTTCGCCACGTACATATGCTCGAGCCGCCAGACATGAGGAACGTGCTTGTGGCCAGTGAGCACAAGGTCAACGTCCGCGGCCAGCAGCAGCTCCAGCACATCCCCCGCGTCCTGCACTGTGCTCCGCTCCCGGCCTGTGCCCGGCACGGGGATAAGGTGATGATGAAGCGCAAACACCTTCAACTCAGCGTCGCAGTTGAACGACTGACGGATCCAGTCGTAGTACTCTCGCCCGATCTTACCCTCGTTCAGATCGGGCTCGGACGAGTCAACCCCGACGATCCGAACTGATCCGAGTTCGGCTATCCAGTTGCGCGCGCCAAACAGCTTCTCGAAGTGGAGATACCCGACGTTACGGCTGTCATGGTTGCCGGGAATGACAAAGAACGGCTGCTTGATCTGGCGAAAATACGCTGCCGCCGCCTTATATTCCTGCTGAAAGCCATCATTCGTGAGGTCACCGGTACAAATCACCGCGTCTGGCTGCAGCTCATCCAACTCGACGAGCACCCGGTTCATGAGGTTCGGGACGAAGTGGGGAGATCCCACATGGGGATCGGATATCTGAGCGATCACGATCGAGCCCCGGCCGTCAGATCGCCCTCTGGACGGATCGATCAGCCCCTGGCCATCTGGCCGGGGTCGGATGGGTGGGTGAGTGAGCGGATCGGCCATGCGGCTTCCTGGAAGAAGAGCGGGATTAATCCCACCTTAGCCCTCCTCTCGTACGAGATGGTTGGAACGTCATGGCCAGATGGCGAATTTTGCGGAACTATCAGCTTCATGTAGAGGCTCGCATTGGCGATGGCGCCACTCGGTGACTCGATGCGCAGGACCAGTGGAGTTGGTCACGCTCCGTGACTCACCATCGCTCCTGCTCGGTCCCACCGCGCCACATGCACGCGGAACTGTCCGGCTGCCGCGGCGTGGATAACCTCCAGAGCCGCCTGATCATCCGCCTCAGTAATTGTGAGCACGCTCGGGCCAGCACCTGAGAGGCAAGACGCGATGCCAGCCGCCCGCAGCGTCCGGACGAGCTGGCCAGACGCGGCCATCACCTCTAGGCGGGCCGGCTCGTGGAGCACGTCCCTCATCGCGCCTGGGTCAAACGCCATCGCGCCGGTCAGGCACGCCAACACAACCGCCGCTCGGGCACCATTCGCCGCGGCCTCGCGCAGCGGGATGGCCTCCGGCAAAATGCCCCGCGCAGCCTCAGTCGACTGGCGGGCAGCCGGTACGCAGAGCACCGGCCGGAGCCGGTCCGTTGGGTCGAGGCGGGCCACGATCCCGTCATGGCAGACGACAAGCCCGCCAAGGAGAGCGGGAGCGGCGTTGTCAGGATGGCCTTCAAACTCTGCCGCAAGGGCGATGAGCTCCTGATCTCGCCCGCCAGCCCGCGTCAGCGCGCGGCTAAGCGCAACCCCCGCCACCGCAGCCGCTGCCGACGACCCCATTCCCCGCTCAACTGGAATCGCATTCTCGACATGAAGCGTGACGTCCGGCGCGTCCACGCCGAATCGCCGGCAGTACCTCACTAGCGCGCGCCACACGAGGTTGCTCTCGTCGGTCGGCAGCTCATCGGCGCCCTCGCCGCTCGGCACGACGCGCCGCCGCTCCCTTGGCTCGACGCTCACCGTCACGTAAAGGTTGAGCGCGATGCCGAACGCATCGAAACCCGGCCCCAGGTTCGCGCTGGTCGCCGGCACCTTGACCCCGATACCTGCCACTTAGTGCTCCCAACCGGAAGTACGGTCACGCACCGAGGGTGCGACTGCGCTCGCGTCGCAAGGCGCGACGAGTGCGCGTAGCCGGAGGCTACGTGTGCGAGGAGCAACGCCGCGAGGCGAGATGC
>Ga0081538_10000156_pt1 | contig 71178 bp, 69 predicted proteins | sample TabmetS5T2R1_FD_71022 | JGI IMG/M metagenome (GOLD analysis project Ga0081538, IMG submission 71022) | Tabebuia heterophylla rhizosphere microbial communities from the University of Puerto Rico - S5T2R1 | ecosystem: Host-associated > Plants > Roots > Rhizosphere ... | reverse complement strand
TGCATCCCCGCTCGCGGCGTTGCTCCTCGCACACGTAGCCTCCGGCTACGCGCACTCGTCGCGCCTTGCGAGCGAGGCGCAGTCGCACCCTCGGTGCGTGACCGTATTTACGGTTGGGAGCACCTAGAATCGAGCAGGCCTTGCGCGAACAACCGTCGGATCTCGACCGCGCCACGGTGCTTGCCGAGCTGCACAGCCCGGTCCTGTAAACGTGCGGGCTGATCAGCCCCGCGCGGTGGGACTCGTCGATCGCATCAAGAAGCCGCAGCCCCTGCACTCGCCGCGCGTAGTCGCACAGTGCGAGGAACGATCTCACCTGATCGCCGCTCTGGATACTTGGGGGATACTTGGCGCGCAGACTGGTGCGAGCTTCGGCTTCGTGCCTCGTCGGAACGGCGAGCGCAAGAGACTCATGCTGCCTAGCGCGGCTAGTCCCAGCCCAGGTCGTGCAAGGCGTCGTCGTCGATGCCGACGTGGTGGGCGAGCTCATGGATGACGGTGATGCGGATCTCTTCGACGAGCTCATCCTCGTCGGCGCACATCAGGCAGAGGGGGATGCGGTAAATCGCGATGCGGTCGGGGAGCGCGCCCGCATAGTCCCAGCGCTCGGTGAGCGGCACGCCTTGGTAGAGGCCGAGCAGGTGAGGGTCGTCAGGGTGCTCGTCCTCGACTACGACGGCCACGTTCTCGAACCGCGCCGACAGCTCGTCGGGGATCCCGTCGAGGGCCTCGCCCACGAGCTGCTCAAAGCGCTCGGGGCTGATTGGCTGCACCCTCACAGTGTAGGCATCCCCCCGGTCGCGCGGAGTTGAAGCGCTCGGGGGCGTGCTGGCCGTGTATGCTTCACGCCACTCGCCCTTGAGGTATGGGGGGCTTCCCCTGGCTCTGTGGGCGGGCCACTTCGTGTGCGTGCGGAGCAGCCGGACCGCACACCCGTCCACGCAATCCGAGCGGGACGCGCGGGATCTCCCGCGGCACCGATGGCGTGACCGAGCCGCGCCGCAGAGAGGAATCGCCACCATGGCAGTGAAGATGCGATTGCGGCGGGAGGGTAAGAAGAAGCAGCCCTACTACCGCGTCGTTGTCGCCGATGCCCGCTCGCCCCGGGATGGGCGTTACATCGAGGACATCGGCTACTACCAACCGCTGCGTCAGCCGTCGGTGATTGCCATCGATCATGAGCGCGCCCTGTATTGGTTGCGCAACGGCGTGCAGCCGACCGACGCAGTCACCCAGCTGCTGCGGGTTCAGGGGATCTGGGACGAGTTCAAGCCCGGCGATACTGGCAAGGACCGGTCCGCCAAGCATGCTCAGCGAGCCGCGCGCGCCGACGCGGCGCAGGCCGAGCATGCCGGCTCGGAACAGGAGGGACAGGGCTAAGTGATGACTGTCGACGTGCTCGTCTATATCGCGAAGTCGCTTGTCGACCACCCTGAGGCCGTCGAGGTCACGCCGATCGAGGAGGACGACGGGGAGCTTGTGCTTGAGCTTCGTGTCCACCCCGACGATATGGGCAAGGTCATCGGCAAGCGTGGCCGGACCGCCAAGGCGATCCGCACTATGGTGAAGGCCGCCGCAACCCGCGAGGGAACCTCGGCGACGGTCGATATCGTCGAGTAGCGCTTGCCGTGACCACCAGCGTCGACGACGAGTTTGTCGTCGTGGGCGCCGTAGGTAAGCCGTTCGGCATCCGCGGCGAGGTGTTTGTGTTTCCGGACCCTGACATCGCCGACGAGTTCGCGGTTGGTGGCCGCTACTGGATCATCGGTGCGGCTGGCGCCAAAGGCGCCACTGGTGGGCCGCCGGGCAGGGGCGAGCTGCGCGTCGCCGCGAGCAGGGCACACAGAGGGCGGCGGATCGTCCGCTTTGAGGACGTGGAAGACCGCAGCGCGGCTGAGGCGCTGCGCGGCGCCGTGCTCGGCGTCCCCCGCAGCCGGGTCTGCGTCAGTGAGGACGCGGTCTGGACCGCCGACCTGGTCGGCCGTCAGGTCGTTGACGACGACGGGGTGGCCGTCGGCGTCGTCAACGGCGCGCGCGACGGCATGGCGCATGACTACCTCGTCGTCGCCCGCCCGGGCGGCGCGGAGCTGCTCATCCCCGCCGTTATCGAGCTTGTCGACATTGATGTTGACCCGATCGTCCTGCACGCGATCCCCGGCTTGGTCAACGACGAGGACGAGTGATGCGCATCGACGTCCTCACGCTGTTCCCGAGCTACTTCTCTGGCCCTCTGGAGGCGTCGCTGCTCGGCCGCGCCCGCGCGAGCGGGCGGCTCGACGTGCGCGTCCACGATCTCCGCGATTGGGCGGTGGATCGCCACCGCACCGTCGATGACGTGCCATACGGCGGCGGCGCTGGCATGGTGCTCAAGGCTGAGCCGTTCTTCGCCGCGGTCGAGTCGCTCTACGGGTCGATCGAGGGGCGGCCGAGGACGATCGTCCTGACGCCTAGGGGCCGGCGGCTGTCCCAGCCGCTCGTCCGCCAGCTTGCTGATGAGCCGGCGCTGCTGCTGCTCTGCGGTCGGTACGAGGGCATCGACGAGCGTGTCCACCTCGCCCTCGCGCACGATGAGATCTCGATCGGCGACTACGTGCTGGCCGGCGGGGAGGCGGCCGCCTGCGTGCTCGTCGAGGCGGTCACCCGGCTGCTGCCCGGGGTGATGGGCAATGAGCTGAGCGCGGCCGACGAGTCGTTCGCCGCCGGCCTGCTCGAGTATCCGCACTACACGCGGCCCGCCGAGCTCCGCGGCCTACCGGTGCCTGCTGTGCTCCGCTCAGGCGACCACGCCAAGGTCGCGGCGTGGCGCCTTGAGCAGGCCTTGGCCCGGACTCGGGCGATACGCCCCGACCTGTACGAGACCTGGCGGGAGCGGCGGTCCGGGTGAGCCTTTACGAGCCGGCGGCGGGGACGGCGGTCAGGCCGCCTGATCTGGCGCCTGCGCTGCTCCAGGCTGTCAGTGGGCGCACCAGCCCGCGAGTGGCCCCACGGCATCGGCGGCGCAGCGGACCCGCTGAGCTGCCGGTGCTGGTGGCGGTCGCGATCCTGTGCACCTTCCTGATCAAGACGCTTCTCGTCCAGGCGTTCTACATCCCATCGGAGTCGATGGTCCCGACCCTGCATGAGCACGATCGGGTTCTCGTCGAGAAGCTGAGCTATCGGTTCCGGGAGCCAAGGCGTGGAGAGGTCATCGTGTTCCATCGCCCGGGGCAGCGCGAGCCCGCTGGCGGCTGGTCGCTCGGCCGCTCGGCGCGCGAGTTCCTCGCTGGCCTTGGCCTCTCGCAACCAGCGGGTGAGGTCGATTTCATTAAGCGGATCATTGGCCTGCCCGGGGATACGGTCGAGGTACGCCACGGCACGGTGTTGATCAACGGCCGCCCCCTGCGAGAGCCGTACGCCCAGCCGGAGACCCGCGACTCGCCGCGGGTTGTGGTCCCGCCGGACCGCTACTTCATGATGGGCGACAACAGGATGAACTCGCTCGACAGCCGGTTCGGGCTTGGGTTCGTGCCTCGTGAGGACATCATTGGCCACGCCTTCGTCGTCCTGTGGCCTCCAGGCTCAGCGACGTTCTCTCTGGACCACACGGCGTCATTGGATTGACCGCGGCTTTCGTGGGTCGCTATCCTGACCTGGGCGGACGACTTCACACGTCGTCGGTGCGGTTGCGCTACCGCTAGACTCTGATCCACTCGCCTGGTCTGTTCTCTCCGTGCCTTGGAGGCTGCTGTGAACCCGACTGATCTCGTCGACATCGCCGGCCTGCGCGATGACCTCCCCGGGTTCCGGCCTGGCGACACCGTCCGGGTGCACGTGAAGGTCACCGAGGGCAACCGGTCACGCGTCCAGGCGTTTGAGGGCGTGGTGATCGCCCGCCGCGGCAGCGGGATCCGCGAGACATTCACCGTCCGCAAGATCAGCTTCAACGGCGTCGGCGTCGAGCGGACGTTCCCGGTCCATGCCCCGGTCATCGACCATATTGAGGTGGTCCGGCGCGGGAAGGTCCGGCGCGCCAAGCTGTACTACTTGCGCGACCGAGTCGGCAAGAAAGCGAAGATCAAGGAGTTGCGTGAGCCGGCTGGAGCCTGAGCCGCTCGCGGAGGCCGCCGCTCACAAAGCCCCGGACAGGCCGGTCATGGCTGGGGTGCCCACACGCAGCTTCCTTGCCGAGCTGCCGGTGCTCTTGCTGATCGCGTTCGGCTTGGCGCTGCTGCTCAAGACCTTCCTCGTCCAAGCGTTTTTTATCCCCTCGAAGTCGATGGTGCCGACCTTGCTCATTGGCGACCGGGTGCTCGTGAACAAGGTCGTCTACCACCTGCGGGACCCCCGCCGTGGCGAGATCGTGGTGTTCCATCATCAGGATGCCGGGATCCCGCCGCAGGACGAGCGGTTCCTCGATTCGCTGCTCCACGGGTTAGGCTCCGGGTTAGGGTTCGGCCCGCCTGGCGAGAAAGACTTCATCAAGCGCGTCATCGGATTGCCAGGTGACGAGGTCGAGATGCGTGACGGGGTCGTCTACGTGAACGGCGAGGCCTTGCAGGAGGCGCTCACTGGTGAGGGCGGCTACCTCGCTGAGCGGGACCGCAGCGACTTTGGCCCCGTCAAGGTCCGCCCCAACCACTACCTCATGATGGGCGATAACCGGCCCAACTCCGACGACAGCCGGGGATCCCTCGGCCAGATCCCACATGATGAGATCATCGGCCGGGCATTCGTGGTTATTTGGCCTTTCTCGCACGCTCGGACACTGCCGCGCCCGGGATACACGACGGCTCTGAGCACGCTTTCCGGCATTGCGGTCGCCGCCGCCCTACCATCTACAGCGTGAGCGCGGAGGATCTCGAGCGGTACGAGATCGAGATGGAGCTCCAGCTCTATCGCGAGTATCGCGACGTCGTGCGGATGTTTACCTACATCGTGGAGACCGAGCGGCGCTTCTACCTCGCGAATGAGGTCCGGGTAACCCCACGGCACGCCGACGGTGAGGTGTACTTCGAGGTCGAGCTCCGCGACGCCTGGGTGTGGGATATGTACCGGCCCGCCCGGTTCATCACGCACGTGCGTGTGCTCACGTTCCGCGACGTGAACGTCGAGGAGCTCGCCAAGGTCGACGCCGACGAGACCCCGCCCTTCTTGGCCAGCTAGGAGACGCCGTGGGCTTCAACGCGACTCGCCGGTACCGTGATTCGCGCAACCGGGACATCGCCCTTCTCGTGGTGGCCGTAGTGGTCATCGGCCTCATGCTCGCCTGGGGCTTCGGCCTGCTGTAGCTCCCCCAAGTTATCCACAGGTCGCGACAATCTGGCCCAATTGCCGCGGGAGGCCGTTACCGTGCTCGTATGGCACGGAACATGGCGCTCGGCCGGATCGGCGAGCAGATAGCGGTGTTGCACCTGGAGGCCTGCGGGCTGGCGGTGCTCGATCGCAACTGGCGGTGCGCGAGCGTCGTCCGTGGCGAGCTCGATGTGGTGGCTCGCGACGGTGACGCCATCGTCTTCTGCGAGGTCAAAGCCCGGCGTGGGTGGCAGGCGGGAGGGCCGCTCGCGGCGGTGACGCCGCGCAAGCAGTCCCAGGTTCGGCGGCTGGCGGCGGCCTGGCTGGCGGCTCACCACGCGGAGCGCGCGGTCGACGTGCGGTTTGACGTGGTCGGCGTGTGCTGGCCAGGCGGCGGGCGCGCCGAGATCATCCACTTGCAGGGGGTGTGCTGATGGTCGGCCGGGCGTCCACGGTCGCCGTCGTCGGGCTGGACCCGGTCCCCGTCGTCGTCGAGGCGCATGTCGGGTCAGGGTTGCCCGGCTTTCACGTGATCGGATCATCGGGGGCGGCGGCGAGCCAGGCCGCCGACCGGGTGCGGACGGCGCTTGTCGCGGTCGGCGTGACGCTTTTGTCACGCAAGGCGCTCGTCTCCCTCGCGCCGGCCGACGTCCCGAAGGCTGGCGCGAGGTTCGATCTCGCGATGGCCGCGGCGATCCTTGCTGAGCTTGGGGTCGTCGGCGATGCGCTTGGCCAGTGCGTGCTGCTCGGTGAGCTTGCGCTGGACGGCACGGTGCGCCCCGTCACTGGCGTGTTGCCAGCGGCGGCCAGCCTTGCGGGGTCTGGCCGGACGCTGCTCATCGCTGACGGCAACGCGGCCGAGGCCGCGCTGGTCGACGGGTTGCGGGTCGTGCCGGTCGCGAGCCTCGCCGAGGTCATCTGGGTGCTCTGCGGCGATCAGGATCCGCGGCCTGTGCCCTCCCTGGCGTCGCCCCCAGCGGATATGGAGAGGGCGGCGCCGCCAGACCTCGCGGAGGTCCGGGGCCAGGCGGAGGCCCGCCGGGCGCTCGAGATCGCGGCGGCCGGCGGCCATCACCTGCTGCTCCTCGGCCCGCCTGGCTGCGGCAAGTCGATGCTCGCGCACCGGCTGCCGGGGATCCTCCCACCGCTGGATCGGGCGCAAGCGCTTGAGCTGGCAGCGGTCCGATCCGTGGCGGGCCTGTTCTCCCCTGGCAGTGGCCTCGACCACCACCCGCCGCTGCGAGCGCCGCACCACTCGACCAGCGCCGCCGCTCTGCTCGGTGGCGGGACCGGCATGGCCCGCCCCGGGGAGCTCTCCCTCGCGCACCGTGGTTGCCTGTTTCTCGACGAGTTGTTCGAGTGGCCACGCCACCTGCTCGAGGCGCTCCGTGAGCCGCTCGAGGAGGGGGTGGTGCGGATCGCCCGCTCCCGCGCCACAGTCACGTACCCGGCCCTTGTTCAAGTCGTCGCGGCAGCAAACCCGTGCCCATGTGGCGGTGGGGACTCATGTGTGTGCTCGGATCAAGATATTTGGCGGTATCGGTCGCGGTTGTCTGGGCCGCTCGCTGACCGGCTTGATCTCGCGCCGGCGGTGGCGCCGCTGTCTGCTGCGGCGCTGCTCGCTGGTGGGCAGGGCGAGCCGAGCGCGGTGGTCGCGGGTCGTGTGGGTGCTGCGCGCGCGATGGCGATGGAGCGGTGGGGGACAACGAACCGGGAGGCGCGCCCAGTGGCGTTGCGCCGGGTGACGCGCCCCGCGGCGTTGCGGGTGCTGGCCGATGCGGTGGAGGCTGGGCAGCTGACGGGGCGGGGGTTCGACCGCGCGTTGCGGGTGGCGCGGAGCTGCGCGGATCTTGAGGGCTGCGAGCTGGTTGAGCCGCGCCACGCGTTGGAGGCTTTGGGGCACCGGCTGCAGCTGCGCGCATGCGCGCAGGGCATGGCTGGGGTCGCGGGGGTGGCGTCGTGAGCGTGCCGGGTTGGGCGGGACAGTTGGCCGATGACGGCGAGTTGGCGGCGCGGGTGGTGCGGCTTGCCGCGACCCCAGGGGTGAGTCCTGAGCGTGTCCGGGCGGTGATCGCGGCGCTGCTGGAGGCGGGGTGCGAGATAGATGTCGAGGTGGTGGTGGAGGCGTTGGAGGCTGACGCGTGCCGGCGTGGCAAGCTGGCGGCTCCGGCGGTGGTGGAGCGGGCGGGGCGGGCGTTGGCGGCGGCTGGCGCGGTGATGTTGCTGGCGGGCCGGCCCGGGTATCCGCGCCGGTTAGCGGATGCGTGGCCGGAGCTTGGGGCGCCGTTGTGGCTGTTTGTCCGCTCGGCTGGGCGGTGTGGGTTGCCCGAGGGGCCGGCGGTGGCGGTGGTGGGAACGCGGCAGCCGACGTTGGATGGGCGGCGGACTGCGGCTGATCTTGGCCAGTTGCTCGCTCGGCATGGTGTGGTGGTGGTGTCGGGGTTGGCGCGGGGTATTGATCAGACCGCGCATCGGGCGGCGTTGGATGCTGGGGGGTTGACGGTGGCGGTGCTCGGCGCTGGGTTCGGGGTGGATTATCCGTATCGTGATGGGCCGTTGCGGGAGCGGATCGCGGCGTGTGGCGGGTTGGCCACTGAGCTGCTTCCTGGCGTGGCGCCCCGGCCGCATCATTTTCCTTGGAGGAATCGCATTGTTAGTGGGCTGGCTGACGCGACGGTTGTGGTCGAGGGCCGCTCCCGGAGTGGGGCGCTGCAGACTGCCCGGTTGGCGGCTGCCCAGGGCCGTGACGTGCTGGCGGTGCCTGGATCGTTGAACCAGCCGACCTCCCGGGGCCCGCTGGACTTAATCCGTGACGGCGCTCAGCCGCTGTGCCGGTTGGAGGATGTCTTGGAGGTAGCCGGCCTTCGCCTCGCACGTGGCGCAACGGGCGCCGTTGAGTCCGATACGCAGCCCCCGGGCGGGCTGAGCGGCTCGGCTTCGGCGGTGCTGCAAGTGTTGGGCACCGCGCCTGCCCCGCCGGGTGAGCTTGCGGCGGCGCTCGACCGGCCGATCGGTGAGATCCTTGCCGCTGTGGCCGAGCTGACCACCCGCGGCCTGGCGGTCTCGACCCCCCGCGGGCTGATCATTACTGGCTGACTCAGCTCTGCGTGCAGCGCATAAACTCTGCTGTTCCGCCGCGTTTCCGGGGCGTCATACTTCTTTGTTGGAGGCGCCAAGTCCAAGGCTTTATCTTAGGTGTCCGGCACGCTCGGAGCGCGTAATGGTAGCGGTAGCCTAGCTCACGGGCCTGTTGGTCCAGCACTTCGGTAAGCTCGTGAGCGGTACGCGGCGCGCTGGCTTGGAGACGGGGTCGGACCGCAGCGATTGACGAGTTGGAAAAGGCTTCGACAGGCGCCATGTTGGCGCTGATCCTCGCAGGAGATGGGGAATGAGTAGAGGCGCAAGGAGAAAGCGGGCAAGTCGCCCTTGGCAGAACGCCGGGGCGAGGCGTGAAATCGGGGATCTCCTCGCCTTGACGCGTCGGGACGAGGAGCTGGATCTGGAGGGCTACGAGGTTCAGCATGTCGACGAGGACCGCGCGGCTAAAGATTACCTTTGTCCGGAGTGTGGCAACATCGTCCCCGCTGGCCAAGCTCACGTGATCGTGTGGCCTCTCGATGACTCCGACCTCCAACGCCATTGGCACCGTGACTGTTGGCGACTGGAGGTGCTGCGTAGCCGAGGGGAAGATTCGCACTGGCCGTGACGGCTTCCGACATTTGTCGGTCCGGAGCCTACTAAGATACGCAAGCCGGGAGGATCTCCCAACCTGAGGAGATGAGCCAGTCTAGAGTCTCTGTGCTCCCGCCCTTCTCTGTCCGGCAACCCTAGGTAGATAACTCGTGAGTGGATATCATTCTCAATTCGAGGGCAACCTCGATTGCGTTTCTATGGAGATGCGATCCTACGCCCTTGATGTTTTAGTCAAAGACCCTGCCATCCTGACTGATGCTGAGGGGCTCGTCTCGTTGCTTTACCAGGCCGCCGAAGCGGGAGGCGCAACCGTCCTCAAAGGGCAGCATCACGTCTTTCCCAATGGTGCTCTTACTGCCGTTCTTATTCTCGCCCAGTCGCATCTGAGCGCGCACACGTGGCCAGAGTATCAGCTTATGAACATTGATCTATTTGTATATGGGCAGGTAAAAGGGGAGCAGATTTTGGCAGAGTTGGAGAATCAGCTTGCTCCTCTCCGCACGAATCTTACCTGCCTCGTTCGAGCGGTACCCTAATCTCGCATGACCTCATGAGTGGTTGGGAGCTGGCCGCCACCGTTCCGCCGCTGGCGGCGGGGGAGTGCCAGGTCTGGTGGGCTCGGCGGGCAGATGCCCGCGCCTGGCACCCCCAGCTGCTGGACGGCAGCGAGCGGGGGCGGCTCGCCAGGCTACGCCGGCCGGTGGATCAGGATCGGTTCATGCTGGCTGCCAGCCTGCTGCGCATTGTCCTCGGCGCGCACCTCCATGAGCCGCCAGCAGCGGTAGAGGTCATCCGAACGTGTCCTGATTGCGCCCAGCCGCATGGGAAGCCACGGGTCGCGCGACCAGGCTGGGAATGCTCGGTGTCGCACTCCGGCGACCGTGTCGCTGTCGCGATCAGCCGCTTGGGGCCGGTCGGTGTGGATGTTGAGGAGGTCGCCGAGCGGGCAACGCTGGACTCGCTGATCGACCGTGTACTCGCCTCCTCTGAGGCGCTCGAGGTGCGAAAGCTACCGGCTTGCCAGCAACATCGTGCGTTCCTCACCTATTGGACCCGTAAGGAGGCGGTGTTGAAGGCGACTGGCGAGGGGCTGCGCGGGGGGTTGACCCGTATCGTAGTCTCAGCGCCACATCAGCCCCCCCGGCTGCTGGCCGCGCAAGGACGCCCGGAGTTGGTAGCGCGCGCAGCGCTGTGCTCGCTCCACGCTGGCGACGGGTACGAGGCGGCGCTCGCGGTGCTCGGCCGGCCTCTGGTGAGCGTACGGGAGCTGTCCGCGTCCATCGTGCTCTCGGCTCCTGCTCCCGGCGTCGTGCCGAGGTAACGAGGGGAACCATCAGACGCCGCAATCTCGATCCGCTCGGCGCTGGGCCTGGATCTGTCAGCCGTCAGCGCCGTTGCCCGGGTTGGCCCGGGCGGTGACGAAGTCCCGCAGGGTGGCTATAGTCTGCAGCGAATCGAGGTTGAGGTCCTCAGCGGCGATATCCACCCTGAACTCCTTCTCGATGGTGGCGATGAGGCGGGCGCCAGCCAGCGAGTCGAGCCCGAGTTCGTCGGCGAACAGCGACGTGTCGTCTGGCAACGCGGCAACGACCGTCACGTGGAGGCGCAACACCTCGGCGAGGATTCGCCTGATCTCGTCCTCCACCCGGCCGGTCACTCGCCCTCCACCAGGTGGAGCCACGGCGGGCATGCCGGGAGCGGCCCCGTCAGCATGCGGCCAAGCAACGCGCGGTTTGCCCCCGCCTTCTCGCCCGCGTCGACGATCTGGAGCCCGAACTGCCGGAATAACACACGCACCTCTAGGTTCGCGTCGGTACGACGGACCTGCGCCAGCACACGGGTGGCCCCAGCAGCCCGCGCCCTCCCTATGATCCATCGCAGAAACGCCACCGCGACACCCCGCCCCGCCACACGGCAAGAGATCGTCAACAACCGCAGGCACCACGCCGACTCATCACCCTCGCAGCGGCCTTTGCCGCTGCGCTCGACGAACGCTGCGCCGATGAGGCCGTAGTCGCCGAACCGATCGGTCAGCCGGGCCACCGGCACGAACCAGCGCGCGTCGGTCACAAGCCGGGCAACGTGCTCTCTGTGGAGCGTCTCGCCAGTGGAGTTAAGCCGGTGGGTGCGGACGCTGAGCTCAGCCAGCCGATCAACGTCCGCCAGGCTCGCCGGAGCGAGCGATAAGCGCATCTGGCACCACTCCAGGAACTCCGCGCGCGAGTCGAAGGACCTCTGGGCGTGCCGGCGAGCCTGCTCCTGGCGATACCGGTCGACCCGGCCGCGTGCCTCTGCGGTCGCAACCGCCGGCCGGAACAGCGGTGAGTCGAGCAGCTCCAGCAGCTCCTCAGGCGCCAGCACGAGCACGTCCGGGAGCGCTGCCGCCACGTCGGCGCGTTCGAATGGACTGTTGTCAACGAAGGCGAACGCGTCGAGTCGGACACCCAGCTCGTCGGCGATACGCCAGATCGCGTCGCTCTTGCGACCCCAGCCGAGCTGGGGCGCCACGAACCGCCGCGCGAGCTGAGGGTGGCGCCAAACCATGTCGCCAACCGAGGGGTCAGTGCGGCTAGCGAGGCTATTGACAATGCCCCGCTCCTCCAACACCTCCATCGCGCGCAGCACCTCGGGGATAGGGTTGAGCACCTCGCCCGGCTGGGCCTCGAGCGCGACGCCGTCCCAGATGGTCCCGTCCAGATCCCATACGACGCATTTGATCGTGGTCATGAGCGAGGCCGTTTACGGCGCATTGTGAGGTGCGTGGCTTCAAACCCAAACTTGCGATACAAAACCCGCATTGGCGCATTGCGCAGATGCACCTTTCCGACCACCTCGGTGGCGCCAGTGCGGTCCGCGTAGTCCAACCCCCCCTTGAGCAGGAGTTCGCCGACTTGGCTACGCTCGGGGATTGGCGCGACCGCGAGTGATCGGAAGTTCGCGTACCGCGCGCCGGTCAAGAAGTTGTGGTTGAGCGCGATCCATAGCCAGCCAACTGGGCGCCCCGAGTCATCGACGGCGACCAGCATTCCTTCGCGGCCACGGCGGAGCGCCTTCGCCAGCTTGTTCCGGTGCATCTGCGGATCAACGACTGCATCCTCATCGAACGAGATGCGCGCGATCTCGACTTCAAATTCCGCCAAGACATCGAGATCCTTTTCCTCCGCCAACCGCACGAGGTATGCCATGATTCGCAGTTCGCTCTCTACCCTTTTTTCCAGCTCTTGTCAGTCATCTCGTACTGGTACTCGGCCGGTTTTCGCGAACCCCTCACCCGCGGGAGCGGTGGGCGGGAATGAGCTGAAGCGGCCGGAACCGCCGCCCACCGCAACGGGGACACCCCTCAGCCTTGAGCTGCCCGACGGAGCTCCAGCGCGACGCGGGTCGTACGGGGATCTTGTCGCCGCATGACCTGCACTGGTAGGCGCGGGCGGCATCGCGCATATCGGCGGTGTAGAGAGGCCCTTGATACGTGCCCTCAACGAGCGGCCGGGTATGGCTTGTGGTAGCGAGCTGCAGGAGGTGACAGGTCCCACCGAGGATCCCAGCCCCCTCATACTCATTGAAATTGCGGATCATGGCGGTGGTCGTCAGGCCAAGATCGGTGATCGACTGCTGCACCTGGAAGGCATCGTCAGGCCCCTTTGGCCCGAACGAGAGGAAGACTACCCGCCCGGGGCCACCAGAAAGTCCTTCGACTGCTCGCGAGAGGAACAACCGCGCGCCGTCGGGAGTGTAGGGGGGATCGGTCATCGCAGCGCCGAACTGGCCACGCAGCACCACCGGAAGGGGCGCGCGCAGGTCATGCCGCACCAGCTCGGCGGGCAGTCCCATGGACGAGAGCTGTTCGTCTAAAAACCGTAGGATCTCTGGAGAGATATCAACAACGGCAAGCCGTCGGACCAGTGGCGCGCCCAAGATCACTCCCACCACACCAATAGCAAGCGCGATGAGGTCGTCGTCGCCCACCAACAACAGCGATTCACCTGGCAGAGCTCCGGCTCGGATCATGAAGAGGACTCGACGAACCTTTGTTTCGGGAGTGCAGTGCGATTGGTCGAGGGTGAGGTCCACCGCCGGAGCCTGCGACATGATGTGGCGCAAACTCTGGACAGCGGCTGTAAGCTCTTCGGGGATCGTGATTCCCCGCCCGTGGCAGTGCTCGCACGTCGCGTCGAGCGACGTTGGTATACCGAGCCGCTCGACCAAGGCGGCGCCCTGGCCGGTCAATCGAGCTGGCCGATCCCTGGTCAGGATGCCGCGGACCCGGAGCTCATTGTTGATCGCGGCGACAATCGGGACCGGGATGCCGGTCTGGCGGCTCACCGCCCTGGTCGCCGGAGGTGAGAGCAGGTACACCGCCCTGAGCACCTCACGAACGCCCGCCTCCCCTTCCTGGAGGCCCACCGCATCCGCGACCTCACCCAGCACATTGGAAGGCTCCCCTGATGACCGGTCAGGTCGAGGAGTCTCCTCCATACCTTGCCTCCAGCGTGACGCGGCCCGTTGACGTGGTAGCCGAGCATACGGACGGACGGACGAGATCGCTCAGCCACCCCAGACCGACGACGGGACAGGGCAACATCGCGAGAGCGCCTGCCCTTGCCCGGTAGTCCAGACTTCCTTGTTTGCCACGAAGCCAGCTCACCTACTTCAGGCCTACGCCTATAGCGGAATGAGCTGCGCGCGAGCACATCGCTGGCGCCGCCGGCCATGCCGGTTGTAGGTTGGCGGAGCGGATCCACCCACGAGCGGGGGATTTGGTATGGGTCAAGACGAGCAGACACCGCGCAGCCCCAGCGAGGACGAGCCCACCAGGCGGATCTCCTTGTACGAGGAAGAGGAGCGCACACGGCGCTTGGAGCTTCCGTCTATGCCGCCATGGGACACGCCAGACCAGGACCCGGATATGGAGTCAGGGCCTCGCGGCAAGGGCGGCAAGCACGTCGAGCGTCCCTCGCGGCGCTGGCTGACCGCTGCGGTCGCTGGCCTGCTCGGGGCCGTACTGGGGGTGGTCGTCACGCTGCTGGTGACCGGAGCGATGCTCCAACGAGAGATCGCGGAGCGGGAGACGCGCATCGCGCAGCTGACCACTGAGCTTGACCAAGCACGCGCCGAGCTGCGGAGCGTCACATCCCAGCGCGATCAGCTAGAACGCCGCGAGGCCGCGCTCGACCAGCGCGAGGCCTCGCTCGATGCGCGCGAGCGACAGCTCGACCAGCGTGAGGCCGCGCCCCAGGAACGCATCCCGCTGCCAGGCATCGACCTACCCGGCGGGCTGGGCAGCGGCATCCTTGACCGCTTCAACGAACGCATCCAGGATTTGCTCAACGAGGCGTTCCCGCGCTAACTCACCCGGCGGGCCGCCTGGGCGAGCAGCTCGCTGAGCGTCGGGTGGGGGTGGATGGCGCCCGCGAGATCGGCGGGTGAGGCGGCCATTTCGATCGCGAGGACGGCCTCGGCGATCAGCTCGGAGGCGTGCGGGCCGACAAGCTGGGCGCCCACAACGGCGTCGGCGTCAGCGTCTATAACCAGCCGCGCGAAGCCCTCGTTCCGTCCCCATCCTCGCCTGTCGGAGCATGCGCCGAAGACCTCCAGGTCGTCTGGGTTAAGGGTCGCGACCCGGCCCGAGGCTGCGAGCGGGACCGTTGCGACCCGTGCGGTGATACCCGCGGCGCGTGCCTGGGCGGCGGACAAGCCCGCCACCGCGACCTCCGGGTCGCTGAACACGACGGCCGGCAGCGCAACGGGATCAAAGGCGGCTGGGCGCCCGCATAGTGCAGCCGCCGCCACCTCAGCCTCGGCGGTCGCCTTGTGCGCCAGCGCGGGGCCCCTGGTGAGGTCGCCGATCGCGGCGATGTGCGGCCTCACCAGGCGATCGGGCCCGACCTCCAGCACCCCATCTGGGCGTGGCCGGACACCGAGCCGCCCTAGCCCGAGGTCGTCAGAGTTCGGCCGTCTTCCAACCGCGACGACGACCACATCCGCATCGACGATCCGCATGCCGCGGGCCGTATCGACCTTCAGCCGCCGGTCGTCGTAGTCGCGTGCCCGCGCGCCGACGAGCACGTCGACCCCGAGCGTCGTGAGGCGCTGCTGCACTGGTGGGGCAACTGCGGCGTCCATCGTCGGCAGCAGCCGGTCAAGCGCCTCGATGATCGTCACGTGCGCGCCGAGCTTGGCGAATGCGGTCCCGAGTTCGACGCCGATGCACCCGGCGCCGATCACCGCCAGGCGCGTGGGCAGCGTGTGGAGAGCGAGCGCGTCGCTCGAGTCGAGGACCCGCTGGCCGTCATGGGGCAGCTCTTGCAGCTCGATCGACCGGGAGCCTGTAGCGAGGATCACGTCACGGAACTCGACGAACCGTGACGGGCCGCCCCCATCTTGCTCGATCGCCGCCTGGCCTGGGCGGGTAAAGCAGACCCGGCCCGGCAAGACGTGGACGCCAGCAGCGTCAAGCTGGCGGCGGACGGTATCGCCTAGCCGCCGCACGATCTCGTCTTTGAACCGTTGGAACGCCCCAAGGTCAATGGTCAACCCTTCGGTGTGGAGGCCAGCCGATGACCAGGAGCGGGCGCGGTGGGCGGTCTCCGCGATCTCGATGAGCGCTTTGCTCGGGATGCAGCCGGTCTGCAGGCAGACCCCGCCGACGCCGCTCAAGCCGCCGTGGTCGACGAGCGTCACCTCGCGGCCAAGCTGCGCTCCCCGCAGCGCCGCCGTGTACCCACCCGGGCCGGCCCCGACGACCAGCAGATCGATGCCCTCCGGGATCTCGCCGACTACCACGTCACAATCCCCGTGCGCCCTCACCCGTTGGTCCCCGCCCGCCGGCGGGCCCTGCGGGCCCGCCCTCACCCGTTGGTCCCCGCCCGCCGGCGGGCCCTGCGCGCCCGCCCTCACCCGAGGACAGCAGCAGCACCGGATTCGACAGCAGCTCGGCCAGGTCAGCAGTGAACCCGCCAAGGGCATCACCGTCGATCAGGCGGTGGTCGGCGGCGACCGTGAGGGGGAGCAGCGGCCGGACCGCTGGCTTGCCGTCCACCGGCACGACGGCGTCGTGGATCCGCCCGAACCCAGCGATCGCGGCCTCGGGAGGGCGGATCACCAGGGTGCCGAACCCAGCGCCATAGCTTCCAGGATTCGTGATCGTGAACGTGCCACCAGCGGTCTGCCGAGGCGTGACCGCCCGAGCGCGCGCCGCCTCCGCCAGGGTGGCCGCCTCGCGCGCGATTTCGGCCAACGACTTGCGGTCCGCATCGCGCAGCACCGGCACGATCAGCCCCTCTTCGGTGGCGGTGGCGATCCCGATGTGGTGGCGCCGGTGATACGTGATGGTGCCGGCCGCCAGGTCCAGGCTTGCGTTGAGCGCGGGATGGCGGGCGAGGGCGGCCACCACCGCCTTCACAAATAGTGGAAGGAACGTCAGGCGCACCCCCTCACACTCCAGCCACCCCCGTAACCGCGCCCGCGCCCGGACGAGCTCGGTGGCATCGACCTCGCGAAAATCGGTGATGTGCGGGATCTCACGCCACGCCTGGGTCATCGTCTGCGCGATACGCCGGCGTAGACCCCGAAGCGGGACAACCTCGACATCGCCCTGGAGCAAGGCCGGCTCCCTGGCGGCCGGCGCCGCAGGGACACGCTGCGCCGCCTGCTCGACATCCTCCCTCGTCACCCGGCCGCCGGGGCCAGAGCCAGCCACCGCGTGGAGGTCGATACCGAGTTCCAGCGCGAGCTTGCGGGTCGCGGGTGAGGCGAGCACACGCGGTGGGGCAGCCAGCGCAGCGTCGGCGGGCGGGGACCCTGTAGATCCCCGCCCGCCCTCACCCGTAGATCCCCGCCCGCCCTCACCCGTGGCGATGACCGCCAAGATCGCGCCGACCGGGAGGATGTCGCCGACCTTGCCGCCCAGCTCGGCGATCACGCCGTCAACCGGCGCGGGTAGCTCGACGACGGACTTGTCCGTCTGGACATCGACGATGATCTGGTCGCGAGCGATGCGATCGCCGGGCGCGACACGCCAGGCGAGGATCTCGCCCTCGCCTAACCCCTCGCCAACATCCGGCAGCCGGAACTCGACCTGGCTGCTCACCCAGCTTTCACCGTTCTTCGAACAGCGTCCACGACGCGCTCGACCGTCGGGATGTAGAGGTCTTCCGCCCCGCCCAGCGGGTAGGGCGTGTCGGGCGCGGTGACGCGGGCGATCGGGGCCTCAAGCGAGTAGAACGCCTCCTCTTGAAGCGTGGCGAGCACCTCAGCCCCGAACCCGGCGGTCAGCGGGGCCTCGTGGACCACAACGCAGCGGCCGGTCCGCTCGATAGCCCGCACGAGCCCCTCGACGTCCAATGGCACGAGCGTGCGAAGGTCGAGCACTTGCGCGGAGATGCTCTCCTCGGCGAGTCGGTCCGCGGCGCGCTCAGCGACCTGGACTGCCGCGCTCCATGCGACGAGCGTCACGTCGCCGCCTGGCCGCACCTGCTGGAGTTCCCCGAACGGCACGGTGTAGTCGCCCTCTGGCACCTCGCCCTTCACCAGCCGGTACCCACGGAGCGGCTCGCAGAACAGGACGGGGTCGGGATCGCGGATCGCCTCGAGCAGCAGCCCTTTCGCGTCGGACGGGTTAGACGGCATCACGACTTTAAGGCCGGGGCACTGGACAAATTGAGCCTCCAATGCATCCGAGTGCAGCTCAGGGGTCCGTACCCCGCCACCGAACGGCGTGCGGATGGTCACCTGCGCGCCGAACCGGCCCTGCGCCCGGAAACGGAACCGCCCAAGCTGGCCGCCGAGCTGGTGGAACGCCTGGTGAGTGAACCCCATGAACTGGATCTCGGCGACCGGCACAAGCCCCGCCACGGCGAGCCCCAGCGCCGATCCGACAATCACACCCTCAGCGAGTGGCATGTCGAAGACCCTGTTCGACCCAAACTTGGCCATCAGCCCGTCCGTGGCACGGAACACCCCCCCGAGCTGGCCGACGTCCTGCCCGAGCACGACGACACGCTCGTCGCGTGCCATCTCGTCATGAAGCGCGGACCGGATGGCCTCGACCATCGTCATAGTGGTCATCGCTATCCCCGCCCGCCAGCGGGCGCTGCGCGCCCGCCCTCACCCAGGGGTCCCCGCCCTCCAGCGGGCGCTGCGCGCCCGCCCTCACCCAGGGGTCCCCGCCCTCCAGCGGGCGCTGCGTGCCCGCCCTCACCCAGGGGTCCCCGCCCTCCAGCGGGCGCTGCGCGCCCGCCCTCACCCAGGGGTCCCCGCCCGCCAGCGGGCGCTGCGCGCCCGCCCTCACCCGACATGGCGGCCCGCTGCGCCAGCAGCCGGGGCGGGAGTTCCGCGTACGCGTGGGCGAACAGGTCGTCGACGACCGGGGGTGGGAACGCCTCAGCCGCCTCGACGGCGCGATCGACCTCGGCGGCGATCTCGCGCTCGGCCTCCTGGGCGGCGCTCTCGTCCCAGAGCCCCTTGGACGCGAGGTAGCGCTGGACCCGCACGATGGGATCGCGCGCTTTCCATGCCTCCAGCTCTGCGGGATCGACATACCGGGTTGGGTCGTCAGCCGTGGTGTGCGGGCCGATCCGGTAGGTGCGCGCCTCGATCAACGTCGGGCCCTCGCCGGCACGGGCGCGCTCGACGGCCTCACAGGTGATGGCGTGGACGGCTAGCAGGTCGTTGCCGTCGACGATCACGCCAGGGAAGCCGTAGGTCGGCGCCCGCTCGGCAAAAGTCGCGCCAGCCGTCTGGGCTCGGCTGGGGGTTGAGATCGCCCAGCCGTTGTTGGACAGGAAGAAGATCACAGGCGCCTTCACAAGGCCGGCCAGGTTGCAGGCCTCGTGAAAGTCGCCCTCGCTCGACGCGCCGTCGCCGAAGTAGCAGGCGACGACGCTGTCCAGGCCTCGTAGGCGTAGGCCCCAGCCCAGACCGGCCGCGTGGGGGATCTGCACCCCCAGCGCGATCTGGGTCGGCAACATCCGTACGCCCTCGGGGATCGCCGCGCCCGCCGCATTGCCCTTGAGATAGAGAAAAAAGCGCTCGAGTGGGTAGCCGTGGTGGAGCAGCGCCGGCAGCTCCCGGTACTGGGGCACGATCCAATCGCGGGCCGGATCGAGCGCCATGGCCGAGCCGACGACCGCCGCCTCCTGCCCGATCACGGGCGCGACGGTTCCAAGGCGTCCCTGGCGTTGGAGGCTGATCGCACGCTGGTCGGCGGCGCGGGACAGCATCATCAACCGAAGGCCGCCTAGGGCTTGGGCATCGGACAGCCGGGGCTGGGCAGCATCGGCCAGCACGCCCTGCGAGTCCAGGAGCTGCAGCGGCTGCGTCATGGCGTGGTCGACAGTACGCAGCGCCGCGCGCCGCAGTCAACGCCGCATTCCGCGTGACGTATCCCGGCAGCGCGGGAGGAGCGCGTGCCAGGCGGCTGTCTGCGAGCGAGCCGCATTATGCGCCGGATCCGTTGCGATACGGCTCCAAGGCCGCGAGGACGCCCCTGTCGACGTTCGCGAGTAGCCACGTGCCCTCGGGGCGGGCCTCCGATTTCAGCACCTCGCCTTCGCGGTGGGCACGGGCGACGAGGTCGGTCCGGTTGTAGGGCACCAACGCCTCGACGAGGTGCCGGTCGGCCGGGATCCGGCTGGCGACGGCGGCGAGGAGCGCCTCGATCCCCTCGCCGGTTCGCGCGGACACGGCCACGGTGGCGCCAAGGCGGCGGCTGAGACCGGCGAGCTCGTCGCGGTCGGCGCTATCAGCTTTGTTCAGCACGACGAGGCGGGGCATGGCGCCAGCGCCGATCTCATCGAGCACCTGGTCGACTGCGGCTGCCTGCGCCTCGGCCTCGGGATGCGAAGCGTCGACGACGTGGAGGAGCACGTCGGCGCGAAGCGTGTCCTCCAGCGTTGATTTGAACGCCTCGACCAGCTGGGTCGGCAGCTTCCGCACGAACCCCACCGTGTCCGTGGCTACCCCCTCACGGCCATCGGGCAGCGCGAGGCGGCGGGCCGTCGTGTCGAGCGTGGCGAACAGCTGGTCGGCGACGAGCACATCCGCGCCAGTCAGCCGGTTCAGCAATGTCGATTTGCCAGCGTTCGTGTAACCCACGAGCGCGATGATCGCCACCCCCTGGCGCTCCCGGCGGACCGTCTTCAGCCGCCGGGAGCGCTCGTACGCCTGCAGGTCGCGCCGCAGCTTGGTGATCCGCCGGTTCAGCTTGCGGCGGTCGACCTCCAGCTGGGTCTCGCCTGGGCCACGGGTCCCGATGCCGCCAGCTTGCTGGGACAGCGCCTGGCCCCAGCCGCGGAGCCGGGGGAGCAGGTAGGTCAGCTGCGCGAGCTCGACTTGCGCACGGCCCTCCCGCGATGAGGCGTGCTGCGCAAAGATGTCGAGGATCACGATGGTGCGGTCGAGCACCTTCACCCCGACCTGCTCCTCAAGGTTGCGCTGCTGCGCTGGCGACAGCTCATCATCGAAGATCGCCGCGTCCGCGCTGAGTTCGGCGGTGAGCGACTTGAGTTCCGCGACCTTGCCGCGGCCAACGAAGGTCGCCACGTCGGGGGCGCCGCGGCGCTGCACGACTCGGCCGACTGTGACTGAGCCGGCGGTGCTGACAAGCTGCTCCAACTCGTCGAGCGACGCGTCGGCGTCATGCGCGCATGAGCGTGAGGATGCCCGGAGCCCCAGAGGGGACCCTGAGGACATCCCCGACCCCAGCGAGTCCGGGCGATGAAGGCCAACGAGCACCGCTTTCTCGACCGGGCGGAAGATCGCGACGCCCTCTTGGGGCACACCTTCGGCGACCCGTTGCGCAGCAGCCCGGCGGCGCTCCGCGCGGGAGAGTTCCAACGGCGCCCCTGCTGAGCGGCGATCGTGCTCGCTCATGCGATCGCATCCAGCCAGGCGGAGCTCAGCTCTCCTGAGGCGACCTCGATGGCAGGCCCGGTGAGGAGCACGCTCCCCGAGGTCCAGTCAGCCTCAAGCGACCCGCCCGGCAGGTCGATCCGTACCCGGCGGTCAGCGAGGCCGAGGGCATGCGCGGCGACCGCCATCGCTGAGGCGCCAGTGCCCGAGGAGAGGGTCTCGCCCACGCCGCGCTCCCAGATCCGCCCGACCACTAGGTCAGGTGCCGGGACCGCGATGAACTCGACGTTCGCCCTGTCGGGAAAGGCCTCGTCGTGCTCGATCGTCGGCCCCCAGGCCGCCACTGGCGCGGTCGCGACATCGTTGACGAGGAGGACCGCGTGCGGGTTGCCCATTGACAGGGTCGTCACCGTGACCACGACCCGCTCGAGCGTGACGGTCTGCCGGCCGGGCAGCCGCGGCACCCGGAGCCGGGCAGGACTCACGTCCACTTGGACCTGGCCAGTCAAGGTAGGCTCGCCCATGTCGACCTGGACGCTCGCGACGGTTCCGTCAGACCAGCGCCTGGTGATCATGACGGGCTTGACGCCAGCGCGAGTGGAGATCTCCACCTCGTCGCCGTGCACGATCCCGCGGTCGGCGACGTACTTCGCGACACAGCGGACCCCGTTCCCGCAGATCTCCGCGACCGACCCGTCGGCGTTCCAGTAATCCATGAACACATCGCCCTGGCGACCCCACCGGGGCGGGGCGATGCGGATCACACCGTCAGCGCCGACTCCAGTGTGCGGAGCGCACAATGCCCGGACGAGGCTCGGGGTGAGCGCGATCCGATCCTCCAGGTCGGGGAGTAAGACGAAGTCATTCCCGGCTCCGTGCGCCTTCACGAACCGCATAGGCTCTGGAGCACCTCGAGGATCTCGTGGGCGGGGGCCGCCGCCTCACGGCAGCCGGGAGGCGCGGACCCACCTGCCCGATTGGTTGGACACGCCCAGCGTACTCGTGGGTCGGCGGCGAACCATCGCCGCTGCCTGGCGGCGTACTGGCGGGTGCGGGCCTTGATCCTCGCGACCGCCTCGTCGAGATCGCACCGCCCCGCGAGGTAGTCAAAGACCTCCGCGTACCCGATGGCTTGGCGCGCGGTGGGCGAGAGGTCACCTCCCGCCAACGCACTGCACTCGTCGATGAGGCCATGTGCGACCATGTCATCGACGCGGGCGTCGAGGCGGCCACCAAGCTCGTCAGGCGGCAGGCTCAGGCCAATCACAAAAAGGCCCTGGTAGATCGACTCGTATGACTCCCAGGTACGCCGCCAGTCGCTGAACGCCCGGCCAGTCAGCGTGATGACCTCCAGCGCCCGCACGGATCGACGGAGATTGCCCGGGTCAATCCGTGCGGCTGCTGCGGGGTCAAGCGCCGAGAGCGCCGCGTGGGCGGCAGCAGGGTCGTCCTGGTAGCGCGCCTCGATCTTGTCGCGCACCGCCGGGTTGGTTGGCGGGAACTCGAGCGGGTCGACGACCGCGCGGAAGTAGAGGCCAGAGCCGCCGACGAGCAATGGGGTCTTGGCGCGAGCGAGCACCTCGGTAATCGTGGCGCGCGCCGTTTGCTGGAACCACTGCACGGTGCACTCCTGGGACGGGTCCAGGACGTCGATCAGGTGGTGTCGCACGCGCGCGCGCGCTGCCCTGGTGGGTTTCGCGGTCCCGATGTCCATTCCCCGGTAGACGGTGAACGCGTCAATCGCGACGATCTCGCCGTTGACGCGCTCCGCGAGCGCGAGCGCCGCAGCTGACTTGCCGGCCCCAGTCGGGCCGACGATCGCGAAGACCACTGGATCAGCCACCGGTCGCCGCAATCAGGTAGCCAACGCCACGCGGCGCCGAGTAGTGCCTGGTGCGCAAGCGCAGTCCGGCAGCCATACACGCAGCCTGCGCGACGACAATCGGCGCCCAACCGAGCGCCGCGACCCGGCGGGCCTCAGCGGGGCCGAGCGCCGCGAGCCGCTCAGGCCGCTGCGCCTCGATCGCCGCGACCATCATCTCGTCCCAAGCCACTGCCCCCTCGACCCGGTAGCGGGGTGAGCGCTCATGAAGCCCGGCGGACAGGTCGCCAGCGGCGAGCAGGATCGCGCGCTCGCGAGGGCGGGCGGCGATTGCGGCGCCAAGGGTCGCGAGGCGTTCGGCGGTGGCATGTGCGTTCACATTGATCGGAGCCACCGGCGCGTGGTCGCCGAGCAGCAACGCGAGGACAGCGAGGCCTGGCGGCAGCGGATCGTAGCGGCGAGTCTCGGTCAGCCAGCCAACCACGCGCACGCGGGCCGCGATACCCGGGTAGCCGAAGCCGGCGAGGCTCGCCCCAGCGTGCTCATCGGCGCCGCCCTCACCCGTGGATCCCTGCCCCCTGGCGGCGCCTGCGGCGCCTGTGGCGCCTGTGGCGCCCTCACCCGCGGCGATGAGGACAGCGATCTCGGCGCGCTCTAAGCGCTCCAACGCGGCCTTGACGGCGGCGCGGACCTCGGCGACGCCGTCGGGCAGCCTGGCGCTCACGCCAGGGACGAGCAGCGGCGCCGTGGGGATAATCGTGGCTCCAACAAGCGGCACGACAGGCTCAGGCGGCGACTCGCGGTCCAGGGGTCGGGGCGGGCGGCTCGGCGGGAGCGTCCGTCACCTCGCCGAGCAGGTAGTGGGTCGCCGCCCTCACGATCCGGGCGTTCACGAACGCGCCTGGGGTGGCCTCGGGCGCCGCCGGGACGTGGACAAGGCGGTTCTCGCGGGTGCGGCCGCTCATGCGGCCAGGATCGGTCTTCGACGGGCCTTCGATGAGGATCTCAGCAACCCGGCCGACTTGGCGGGCATGTGAGGCTGCGGACAGCGCCCGAGTGAGCTGGATGAGCCGGTCGAAACGATCGTCCATTACCGCAGTCTCGATATGGCCGTCAAGGCTCACCGCTCGGGTGCCGGGCCGCTTGGAGTATTTGAACGTAAATGCCGCATCAAACGCGCACGCCTCCGCCACTCGAAGCGTGTCCTGAAAGTCCGCCTCGGTCTCGCCCGGGAACCCGACAATGATGTCGGTCGAGATCGCGAGGCCGGGGATCGTCTCACGGGCCTCTGCGACGAGGTCGAGGTAGCGAGCGCTGCGGTAGCTCCGCTGCATGCGGCGCAGGATCCGGTCGCTGCCCGACTGCAGCGGCAGGTGGAGCTGCTCACAGACGTTAGGGATATCCCGCATCGCGGCGAACACGTCCGATGTGAAATCCTTGGGATGCGGGCTGGTGAACCGGACCCGCTCTAAGCCGTCGACCTCAGCGAGCGCGTAGAGCAGCTCCGCGAACAGCGTCCGGTTGCGTGGGCCTCGCCGCTCGCAATCGCCTGCGACGAGATCCCGGCCATACGAGTTGACGTTTTGCCCGAGGAGCGTGATCTCGCGAACCCCGTCGTCGACGAGCTCGGTGACCTCCGCGACGACCTCGCCGAGCTTGCGGGATTTCTCTGGCCCGCGCAGCAGCGGCACGATGCAGAACGTGCAGGTGTTGTTGCAGCCGATCGAGATCGACACCCAGGCGTGGTGGCGGACCTCCCGGCAGGCAGGCAGCGCCGAGGGGAACATCTGGGTGTGCTCCAGGATCTCTACTACCGGCAGCGCCGCCGAGTCGGCCTGCTCCAGCAGCTGCGGCAGCCGGCCCATATTGTGCGTGCCGTAGACGATATCGACCCACGGCGCCCGCTCGACAATCGCGCCTTGGTCCTTCTGCGCCAAGCACCCGCCTACGACGATGCGTTTGCCTGGATCAGCGATCTTAAGCGGCTTCAAGTGCGACAGCTGCCCGTAGAGCTTGTTGTCCGCGTTCTCCCGGATCGCGCAGGTGTTAAACAACACGAGGCTTGCTGACTCCGGGTCGGGCGCTGGCCGGTAGCCCATCGTCTCGAGCACGCCAGCCACCCGCTCCGAGTCGTGCTCGTTCATCTGGCACCCGAAGGTGCGAATGAAGTAAGTCCGCTGGCTCACGCAGTCGAGCATACCGGGGCGTGGATCTCAGCTCGCCTTTGCTTCCTCACCGGCGCCCTCGGAGGCCCCAGCGTGGCGGCGGAGAGGGTGGAGCGCCATGTTGGGCACTCCCTCCTCATCAGGGTGCAGATTTTGCCGCTCCATCGCGCCGCCCCGCCCGGCCGCGTAGAGCAGTGCGAGGAGTCCCCCAAACACTGCGCCTGAGGGCCGATGAGCGAGGCTGATCAGGCCGAAACCACTGGCAAGGACTGCGTAGCCGAGCATCGCGCGCACCGGCGATCGGCGCAGGAATAGCGCGAGCCCGACCGCGAGTGAGGGGATTCCCACGATGAGCCACGCTTGCACTGGATTCATCCCGCGCCTCCGGTGACCGAGCTGGATCCGGTCGCACTAGTGCGCCACTCAAGAGGCGCCGTGGGTGCCCCCCTTGCCCGCGTATTTGGGGCTGCGGCGTAGCGCGCCGCTCGCTGCCCGCCTCGCGCCATACGCTGCCGCTCCTCGCGTTTTACGCCGCGGCAGGGCCCGAGCACGCTCTCTTGGGCGATCCGGGCGCGGGCCGCGCCTTCTGCGCTGGCAGAACTTTCGCTCTGATGCACTAGTTAGTCCTTGCCCTGCCATCAGTAGTGAGTAGACTACCTTCACACAGCACTGTTGAAGGCCCACCATGCTTGCGGACGTGTGGGCGTGGGGCGGAGGCCACCGAGGGCTGTGCAGTGTTGCCTCGAACAGGCGACGGGGGAGATGGAGGAGTAGTGGCTCACCCTAGATTTTCCGGCGTGAAGGACCGTTCGATTGTCACGATTGGCGTCACTGCGGCACTTTTGTCGCTGCCGCTGGCTGCCCCGATCGTCGCTGCGGTTGCGGGGTCCCCGCTCCAGCCGCTTCGGCTCGAAAAAGACCAACTTCTGGGCGTGCGCTCTGACGTCCGCCCCGTCTCTCGCCCCGTCGCAGTGGTCGACAAAACGACGGGACGGCTCATTGACCCCAAGACCGGCACAGCGATCGACCGGACGAAGGCCGTGCTCGACCCGGCCACTGGTGCACTCATCGACCCAGTGACCGGCGCGATCATCCCATCCGACGCTCCCGTGCCATCGTCTCTCGCAGGGTCGGCTCCCGGTGCCGCCAAGTCCAGCGCCGCGTCATCCCAGAAGTCGGTGCTGCCAGCTGGTGCTCCTGCCACCCGCTCGCTGCCCGCGCCGCAGCCTGCTGCGGCAGGCGGGAGCGATCTGCTCCCTGCAGACCAGATGGTGGTTGGCGTGGTTGACGAAGTGCTCGGCGCCTCGTCCGACGATGGCACGACGCCCCTCACCCCACTTCTCGGCGACCGCAAGTCGTCGGACGACGCCAGCGCGTCCGACGACGCGAGCAGCGGCTCCTCGTCTCACGGTTCCTCATCTGACGAGTCCGCGCCCGCACGCAGCAGCGCGAAGGCCCGCACCGCTCCTGCGCCCAAGGAGGACGCGCGGACCGTCGGACCCGCTGGGGGCACCGACGCTGTTGAGGTGCGGCCTGGCGCGCTCTCATCCGCGCCGGTGGGAGGCACCAGTGGTGTTCCGCATCTGCTTGGCGCCCCCGCCTTCTCGGGCTTGCGCTCCTCACAGAGCTACTTCCCCCAGCCGGAGCCTGAGGCGCCTCAGGTAAGCGTCCCTACGGACCTTAATGACTCATCGTTGGTGGCCTTGGGCGATCTCACAACCTCTGAGCCTCACCTCGCCACAGGGCAAGTCACGGCGACCTCACTCCCCAATGTCATCAACGAGTCTCCGTCCTGGCTTGTTTCTACAGCCAGCGGTCTGCTTCTCGTTGTAGGCGGCACCAGCGTCGTCTACGGCGGCCGGCGCCTCCGTCGCCGTACCGCGTAGTGAGCGGTGACTCGCCCTCCTTGAGAACAGCATTCTCACGAGGGGCGAGTCCATTGCAGTCAAGCTGGAGGATGCATCCAGAGGGCGGGGATGCATCCTCCAGCCTTTTCTTGGCCTGCACGTGGACTTCCGGGTAGCGCTTAGTTCTCTGATTGGGCGGCCGGGTTGGGATTTCGTGCACCGATTGTCCAGGCCACTTGCTCGGCGAGTCCAAGCGGATAGCCCCGCCGGGTGAGGTAGCCGCAGATGCGGCGGGCGCTCGCCTCGTGGCTGAGCGCGAGGGGCAGCCGTGAGGACCAGGCGCGGGCCAGCTCCGTTGCAACCGCGAGATCGTCTCGGTCCTCCAACTGCGCCAGCGCTGCGTCGATGAGGTCGTCGGGGACGAGTCGGCGGCGTAGCTCCTCCCGCAGGCGCGCGACTCCAAACCCTCGGTTCGTGCCGCGGTCATGGACCCACGCCCGCGCGAACGCCGCGTCATCAATTGCTCCCAGCGACTTCGCCCGCGTGAGCGCCGCATCAGTGACGTCCTCTGGCACCTGGCGGCTTCGTAGCCTGCCGACAACTTCAGCTTCAGTCTGCGGACGCGCTGCGGTGCTGCGGAGGATAAATGTGAGCGCCTCCACGACCGGTTTCTCGGGGCTGGCTTGAGGAATGGCCCCGTCACTGGATCCGGGCATGGCTCAGCTCTCCTCGGCCGCGTCGGAGCCGGTCACGTCGGTTGGCACGAGCCCGAGCTGCTCGGTGACCTTCTTATAGATTTCGGCCGCGATATCGTCGTGTTCGACGAGGAACTGCCGAGCATTCTCACGCCCCTGGCCCATCTGCTCGCCGTCGTACGTATACCAAGCCCCAGCCTTTTTGATAATCTCGTGCTGCACGCCGATGTCGAGCAACGATCCTTCGCGTGAAATCCCCTTACCGAAGATGATGTCGAACTCGCACTGCTGGAATGGCGGCGCTACCTTGTTCTTTACAACTTTTACGCGGACCCTGTTCCCGACAAAGTTCGTGCCATCCTTGAGCGACTCGATGCGCCGCACGTCGAGCCGGACGGATGAGTAGAACTTCAACGCGCGTCCACCCGGCGTGACCTCAGGCGAGCCAAAGAGTATCCCGACTTTCTCGCGTAATTGGTTGATAAACACGCAGCAGGTGCGTGAGCGGTTGAGCGTGCCAGCGAGCTTGCGGAGCGCTTGGCTCATGAGACGGGCTTGGAGGCCAACGTGAGCATCGCCCATCTCGCCCTCAAGCTCCACACGGGGGGTGAGGGCAGCGACAGAGTCGATGACCACGATGTCTACTGCGCCGGAGCGCACGAGCATGTCAGTAATCTCGAGCGCCTGCTCGCCAGTGTCCGGCTGAGAGACGAGCAGCGCCTCGACATCGACGCCTAGCGCGGCGGCGTACGTCGGATCAAGCGCATGCTCCGCATCGATGAACGCCGCGATCCCTCCAGCCTTCTGCGCCTCGGCGATCGCATGGAGCGCCACTGTGGTGTTGTGGGAGAGGACTCCGTTCGCCACGAAGCTATGCGTCTGTGGGAGGACGAGGTCGAACGTCGGCTGCTCCCCGGCGTCCTCGACGGCCTCAACCCGCTCGAAGGTGTAGCGCTGCTGTTGGAGCATGCGCAGATGGCCAAGGATCGCCTGGCTTGCCGGAGACAGCGAGCCTTCGTGCTGCTCCGCCATTCCCACGATCTCGGCGAGGCGCTGCCGGGCGTAGCCGAGGGTGAGGTCGTTTTGAAGTAGGTCCCCAGCGACCCGGTCGAACCCTCGGTCCTGCTGGAGGTCATCCCCCAATGCGCGGAGCAGCCGCGCAAGATGCGGGATGGTCTCGAGCTGTGGATGCCATGGGGACTGGCGGAGATTCGCCTCGACCTGCGCCCGGCGGCGGGCTGAGCGGAGGCCGATCTCCGCCAGGAAACGGTGGGCGAGCGCTGGGGTGACAGTGACGGTCCAGGAGCGGCGCTGATCGTTATCGAGTTCGGATGAGATGAGAGCGGGGATGCCGAACCCATAGAGCAAAAGCTGCACCTCGCGGGCAAGCTGCTCCGAGGCGGTCGTGAGGCTGATGGTGGAAGACCCGTCGATCGAGCCATCGCCCTCGAACAACGCTGAGAGGAATGCCCGCTGGACTTTCTGGCCGCCAGTGCGGACGCAATAGGGAACTGCCATCCCTTGCGCGGTGGCGCCGGCCAGCCCGCATCGCTCGGCCAGCTCGGTGCAAGCCGCCATGTCGTGGACCGTGTACTCCTTGCCGCCGTCGCATCGCACCGTGGCGCCGAGGAGCTGCTCTGCGAGGCGGGTGAACTCTCCGCCGATCTCAGGGTCCCAGGTGGTGAGGCGGGCGGCTGGGTGGCTGGAAAGCGAGCCCCCAGCGATGAGGTAGCCGATCAGTATGGCCTCGTCTTCGCTGCATCCGTCGCCCTCGGCGGCCTCGACCGCCCCAAACGCGGCGGAGACCACCATGTCGCCCTCGGCGATCTCTCCAGCGCTGCGCCACACGATGATGCCGAGGTTGTTGATGACCCGGAGGGGGTGGTTGCGCGTGACGGTGATCGTCCGCCCAGACTTAAGGCGGAGGCGAAGGACGGGTTTCTGGTTGTTATGAGTGAGGGCGGCAACCTGCTCAAGCTCGCCGCGCTCGTTCACGACCCGCACGCCTAGCCCAGAGATATCGGTGATGCGCGTGGTGCAGCGAGCCTCCTGCCCACACCGCGCGAACAGCTCGGCCACTGTCTCAAGCCCGTGGTCTGTCCATACATGGGTGCCAGCCGGGACACACTTGCCGCTGCTCTCGGGTCCGTAGATCTCGACGACCCGCCCTCGGGGGAGGCCGCCGACGCCGAGGGCGAGGTCGAGGCTGAGTGCGCCAGTAGGGATGACCCCAACCTTGACCGCCGCCTGGTCGCCCATGCGCATGACTGCGCCCTTACCGAACTGCTTCTCAATCTGGCCGAGGGCCATCTGCAGCGCCTTCTCGCGATCCTCCACAGCGGTGTGCTCCTTCCCGGTCGGGGCTTGACGTGGCGCCACCGTAACCGTGCGGTGTGACAAGTGGGCAGATCCGGTGACGGGGAGAACCATACCCGAACGGACGTTCTAGTGCGCGGAACCTTCCCCGATTCGCCCCACCGGAGGCGCAGACCGGCAGCAAATACGCAAGAAACTGCACACTCGTGCAAATTTCAAGATGAGAGAGGGAACGACACCATCGTCTCGTAGCGTGCTCCAGCCCGGCGCAGATGCGAGCGGACAAGCTCAAGGGCTGGGACCGTCCAGGCGATCGCTGGGCCACAGTAGGCGTCGGCGAGCGACCGTGGCACAGATCGGCGGGCTCGGGCGCGGGCTAACGTCAAGTGCGGCCGGAACGCTCGCTCCTCAGTACGGAGCCCCAAATCACCTAAAGTGGCAGACACCGCGGCGCTCACGGCCTGCAACGGCTCGCACGGCTCAAGCTCCACCCACAGCACCCCTGACCGCGCATTGCGACCCGCAATCGGGCGCAGCTGTACCTCGAACACCGCAAAGCCCGCGATTACCTCAGTGAGCGCGCTGGTCAACGCATGGAGAACCGCAGGGTCTGTCTGTCCGAGAAACGCCACGGTAAGGTGCCAGCCGGCTGGATCGGTCCAGGCCAGATCGGCGCCCATGCCGCGCAGTGGCGCGGCTGCCGCGGACACCGCCTCCCGGACCGAATGCGGTACGGCGAGCGCGACAAACAGCCGGAGCGAAGGACTCACGTCAACTCCGCCAACCGTCGGTGCAGGTAATCGAGCGCAGCGCTCGCCGCGAACTCTTGCACGTCCGCCCGTGTCTGACCGGGCAACCGCACGGTGCGGGACTGCACGGTGCCATCTGGCAGCGCGACGGCGAGGCAGCCGGTGCCGACGGGTCGACCGCCCTGCCCGGTCGGCCCAGCGGCGCCGACGACGGCCAACCCTACCTCCGAGCTCAGCTGCGCACGCGCGCCTGCGGCGAGCTGCCTGGCAGTCGACTCCGCGACTGGCCCGTCCCGCTCCAGAATCGCCGGATCAACCCTGCCAAGCGTCGCCTTCACCGAGGTCGCGTACGTGACAAGCCCACCGCGAAACCAGGCGCTCGCACCTGGCGCGCTCACGATGCGCGCGGCGACCCTACCGCCCGTGATCGACTCTGCGATGCCGAGCGTCAGCCCCAGGCGCCGCAGCTGGCGGCCAATCGTGACCTCGATGCCCTCGTCGTCGATGCCAACCACCCCCGCGCCGAGCTGGGCCACCAGCCGCTCCACCACCGGATCCGCCAACGCGAGCGCGGCCTCACGAGACGCCGCCTTGGCGGTCACCCGCACCCGCGTCTCCCCCCGCGAGGCGAGCACCGCGATCGTCAGGTTGCGGGCCGCGTCGAGCTCGTCGATGACCGGCGCGCACCGCTCAGCGACACAGCTCTCGGACATGCCCGCGGTGTGTACCAGCCGCGAGACCGTCACCGCCAAACCCCCACGTCGCACCAGGCTCGGGATCACATCGCGGGCGATCATCACCTGCATCTCGCGGGGCACGCCCGGGACGCAGTACACGGTCGTGGAGCCCACCTCAAGGGCAAAGCCGGGCGCTGTGCCGACCGGCTGCAACACGCGCGCCCCGGCCGGGATGTCGGCCTGGACCAGGTTGTTCGTTGGCATCACGCGCCCAAGCTCAGCGAAATAGGAGGCGATGCCCTCAGCGAGATCGTCATGGTGGCGAAGGTCCACCCCCGCGAGCGTTGCGACCACGGCTCGCGTGAGGTCGTCGTGCGTCGGCCCCAATCCCCCGGTCACGATCACCGCGTCCGCGCGCGCGCAGGCCACGCGGAGAACCGCGAGCATGCGCTCGACGTCATCGCCGACAGTCGTGTGTTGGAGCACCTCGACCCCCGCCTCGGCGAGGCGCGCGGAGATCCATGCGGAGTTCGTATCAACCGCCTCGCCGAGCAGCAGCTCAGAGCCGACAGCGACGAGCTCAGCTCGCACGCGACAGGCGCTCGCCGCGGAGCAAGTACTCGGCGCCGCTGTAGAGCGTAAGCGCGACCGCTACAACTAACCCCCCCACGCGGACCTCCCGGGGTATCCCCGGCAGCAGGTAGAGCGTCACCGCCACGATCTGCGACACTGTCTTCGCCTTGCCGAGCCTGCTGGCCGGCATCACTCTCCCCCGGCGGGCAAACCACCACCGCTGCACGGTCACCCAGGTCTCCCGTGCGGCAATCACCCCCACCGCCCACCATGGCAGCTCGCCGCTCACCGCGAGCGCGGCGAGCGCGGCGATGATGAGCGCCTTGTCTGCGGCCGGATCTGCGAGCTCCCCCCAGCGTGTCACCCTTGACCGCCGCGCGATCCACCCGTCGACCGAGTCGGTGAGCGCGGCGAACAGGAACAGGCCGAACGCCCACCAGCGGGCTGTTTGCCCCTCTTTCAGGAGGAGCAACGCGACCACGGGCACAAGCGCGATCCGCAGGAGCGTGAGCAGGTTTGCCCAGCTCCGCAACGATATCGTCGCTGGCGGGCGCGGACCGGGTAGAGGAGTTCCCGGCGTGCTCTGGGCGGAATCGGCGGACCCGGGCATGGTCATCAGCTCAACTCACCGCGGAGCCCGGGCCGGCATGAGGCCTAGACCAGGCCCCTGTCCAGGGGGGGATTCCCGCTGGACTCTAGCCGGTGCTGGCACGCCGACAAGATCAACGCCGTCGGTGGCCTCAATGCGGACCGGCACTACCTGCCCAACCTGGATGCCGGCTTGGGACCTCGGCCCAGCGTAACCAGTGACGCGTACCTCGCCGTCGGTCTCCGGCCCCTCGCGGTACGAGCGGCCAAGCGCGTCAGGGCCGTCTTCTTCCTCTACCAGCACTTCCACTTCCCGTCCCACGAAGCGCTCGGCGCGGTCCTCCGCGATGATCTCTTGGACGGAGACAAGCTGATCGCGGCGCGCTCGCGCCTCAGCCTCGTCGACCTGGCCCGGCATGGCCGCTGATGGCGTGCCATCCTCACGCGAGAACGTGAAGAACCCCGCCCAGTCAAGCCGTGCCGCGACGAGGAACTGCTCCAAGATATCGACGTCCTGAGCAGTCTCCCCGGGAAAGCCAGTGATGAAGGTTGAGCGGAATACCGCATCGGCATCACGGGCGCGGATGCCCTCAACAAGGTCGAGGAACCGCTCGGCGTCTCCCGACCGGGCCATCCGGGCGAGCACTGGTCCCGACGCATGCTGAAGCGACAAGTCGTAGTACCCCGCGACGACGGGGCTGGAAGCCATCGCGTCAAGCAGCCACGGTGTGAGCTCCGCGGGCTGGAGGTAGAGCAGCCGTACCCGGACCAGGCCGTCGATCCGCTCGAACATCCGCACGAGGTCGATCTGCGTTCGACGGCCGCCGTCGAGGTCCTTCCCCCAACTCGTCGTATTCTCGCTGACGCAGACGAGTTCGCGGACGCCCTGATTGACCAGCCAGCGGGCCTCCGCATCTAAGGCCTCCAGCGGTCGAGAGCGGAACCGCCCCCGGTACGACGGGATCGTGCAGAACGTGCACGCGCGGTCGCACCCGCCCGCGATCTTGAGATAGGCCCACGGGCCACGCGGCGCGGTCCGGACCGGGAACCCAGCGGTCGGTGGGGCCACCTCGCGGCCTGGCGCCTCGACGAGCGGCAGCAGCGCCCGCGAGGTCGCCGACGCCGGCCCCTTGAGGGGCGCCTTCGCGGACCACCGCACGATGGCCTCGGTGACGATCTCCGGCAGCCGTGGATAGTCGGCGAAGCCAACGATGCCCGCAGTCTCTGGCAGCGCTTTAACGAGCTCCTCGCCGTACCGCTGGGCCATGCACCCGATCACCAGGACCGGCGCGTCACTCTCTCCACACTCAAGGACGACATCGATCGACTCTCGCCTGGCCGGCTCGATGAACGTGCAGGTGTTCACGAGGATGCAGTCAGCCGCCAGAGCCTCGGTGATGATGTCGAACCCAGCTGCCTGGAGCGCCCCACCGACTTGATCGCTGTCGACCTCGTTACGCCCGCAGCCCAGGGTGATGATCGCGACTTTGGCCGGCCGGGATTTCCCGCCCCGGGATGGCGCGTTGCCCCCCGTCACCGCGCCTGAATCGTGCGGACCTGGCACTCGCTCTTCCCGACCTCGCAGGTGATCTGGACAACCTCACCCCGGCCTCCAAGCGCCCCGAGGCTCTGCCCGTTGACCACCAGCGCGACGTTCGCGGCGTTGCCGATCCGCAACCGGACCATCTTGGCGCTGCGGAACGTGTTCGTATAGCCAGGCTGGAATACCCCGTCGACCTTCGGGCTGCCCGCATCGCTGCGGACGTAGGACTCCCCGCCTGCGACCGTGAGCTTTACCATGAGTTCGGTGAACGGCCCGCTTGACTCGCGCGCTCCAGGCGAGGCGGGCGCAGAAGGGACTGCGGTTTGGAATGGGTCAGGTGTGGCTTGGTCAGCTGGCGAGGCTAACACAGACGCGCTGGGTGATGGCTCGGCGCTGGGTGAGGAGCCGCCTGGAGTGCCCTTCTCCACAGGCGCCGGCGCTGGCGCCTGCGCGGTCGGTTGGTTATCGCTCGCCAGACCGATCAACCCGAGCACGATCAGGATGCTCAGCAGGATCCCACCAACGATCACCGCCTGTGGGATGCCGCGCCGGGGTCCCATCGGCCCCATTGGCCCAACCGGTCCGACCGGCGGGAGCGGCTGCTGGGCGATTGGAGCATGATCCTCGGGACGCTCGTGCTCAGCGCGAAACCGGTCCAACAGGGGATTAGGGTCAACGCCGAGGTAGCGGGCGTAGCTGCGGAGGAACCCTTTGACGTAGACATCGCCGCCCATGGCGCCGAAGTCCTCTTCCTCCAACGCCGCGAGATACGTCTCGCGCACCCGGGTCTCAGCGGCTGCGTCCGCGAGGGTTCGCCCTTGCTCGCGCCGCGCTGCTCGTAGGGCGTCTCCTATACCCGTGGCCATGGTCTTGATTTCCTTGACGTCATTCGGGACGACAGCCTAGCGAACTGTGCCCGCCGGCCGAACCGTCCGTTTGTCGCGCGTCTCTCACCCCTCTTGGCGTCAACGAATCCTGTATGAATGGCCACGTCAGCGCTCTTGGCTCAGGCGCTCCCCAAGCTCCTCGACGGTCATCAGGACCTGGCGGGCTTTGGGGCCTTCGGAGGGGCCGACGACGCCCATCTGCTCAAGCTCGTCCATGAGACGGCCAGCGCGGGCGAAGCCGATCTTCAGCTTGCGCTGGAGCATCGAGGTGGAGCCCAGCCCCGAGCGGACGACGAGTTCCATGGCAGCGCGCGTCAAGGCGGCATCGTCAGCATCGTCGCCTGCCACGTCAGCCTGCAGCGCGTCCTCGCCCTCGCGCACGATCCCGGCGGCATACTCCGTTTCACGTTGGGCTTTGCACCAGGCGACAACCTGCTCAATCTCTCCCTCGTCGACGTAGCAGCCCTGGATCCGCTGGGGCTTGTTCGCGTTCGCCGGCATGAACAGCATGTCGCCGTGGCCCACAAGCTTCTCGGCGCCACCCTGGTCAAGGATTGTGCGGCTGTCAGCTTGGGTCGCCATCGCTAACGCGATCCGTGACGGGATATTCGCCTTAATCAGCCCAGTCACAACATCGACCGATGGCCGCTGGGTCGCGACAATGAGGTGGATCCCCACCGCCCGGGCCATCTGCGCAATCCGCACGATCGCGGACTCGACATCGCGCGGTGCCACCATCATGAGATCCGCCAGCTCGTCGATGATGCACAGCACGTACGGCAGCTCGTCCCATTGCGCGTCGGCCTGGCCAGAGAGGGCCGGCGCGCGGCGTATTGAGCCGTCCTGCACCGCGGCGTTGTACGTGTCGATGTTGCGGTAGCCGAGCAGCGCGAGCCGCTCGTAGCGCTGCTCCATCTCCTTGACGACCCAGTCGAGCGCCTCGGTTGCCCGCCGGGGATCGGTCACGACCGGGGTCAACAGATGCGGCGCGCCATCGTAGTGGTTGAGTTCAACACGTTTCGGATCAATCAGGATCATTCGCGCCTGCGTCGGTGCCGCGCGCATCAGCACCGACGTGACGATCCCATTCATCGCCACTGATTTTCCTGACCCCGTGGCGCCAGCGATCAATAGGTGGGGCATCGCGGCGAGGTTCACCATCACGTCGTTCTTGGCGATGTCGACGCCCAGGCCTACCGCGAGCGGGTGGCGTTGGGCGCTCGCCTCTGCCGAGCGGAGCACATCGCCGAGCGCAACGAGATCACGGTCCCGGTTCGGCACCTCGATCCCGATCGCGGACTTGCCTGGTATTGGCGAGACAATGCGGATCTCGGGCGTCTTCAGCGCGTAGGCGATATCCGGCTCCAGCCTCGTGACCGCTGAGACCCTCACGCCTTGGCCCAGCTTGATCTCGAACCGCGTCACGGTCGGGCCGCGCTGGGCCTGTGACACCTCAGCGTTCACACCGAACTGGCTGAGCTTCTGCTCAAGGGCTCTCTCCATCTCCTTGAGGCTGCGAAGGTTGCCCGGCGCCACACGGCCAATGCGGAGCAGATCAGGCGGTGGGAGCTGGTAGCTCTCGTGCGCCGCCGGGGGAGAGAGTTTGCGCGCGTCTGTGCCCCTGATGTCGACGCCTTGGGGGAGCAGCTGCGTGTCGGTAGGCTCCGAAGGTTGCTCGGCGGGGGCTGGCAGCTCATCCGTGTCGGAGCTCTCAGAGATCGGGACCGGGAGAGGGACGGTGTCCTCGCGCGGCGCTTCGGCCCGGCGCCGGCGCTGCTGCAGCGATACCCCACCACGGACGAACGCGCCGGTGATGGCCTGGATCAGGACGCGCGGGGGCGTCGAGGTCGCCATGAGCGCGCCGACGACGAGCAGCGCGCTGAGGAGCACGACCGCGCCAGCGGTCGCGGCAACCGCTTTTAAAGGCAGCGCGATGGCGGCCCCCAGCCAACCAGCGGTCTGGCCGAGCGTGAGCGTGCCAGCATCGAAGCCCGGCGCACCCGCTCCGAGATGCCACAGGCCGCATACCGCGACGAAGCCCAGCAGGGTGCCCATGACCAGTCGCCGGCTGGTCGGTCGGGGCTCCCGGAGCAGCAGGACCCCCCCGCCAGCGAGCACAAACGGCGCACCGAGTGAGAAGACTCCGAACAGCCCGCGGCTCAGGCCGGCAAGGAACGTCCCCATGAGGCCAGCCGATCCCTCCACGAAGAGCCCGAGCGCGGACAGCGCCGCCAGCACGATGAGCGCGACGCCCCAGGTGTCGCGCAGCAGATCGTCAGGCGGTGGCCGCTGCTCCGACCGCCGGGAGCCCCCCCGGGATGGCGCGGCCTTTCTCGGCGTCGCCTTCGCCCGCCCCTTCCCACCCCCTGCCTTGCGAGAGCCACGCTGAGGTGCGGCAGGGCGACCTTGGCGTTTGCGGGGCGCCGCCCGCTTCGACCGGGTGGACTGGCGGGTCATGACGCGGCTAGACCTCGACGAGCAGCGGGAGGATCACCGGTCGGCGCCCGACCTGATCCCGCCAGAAGCGCCCGAGCGTCGTCGAGACCGTTCGGCGGATGACCGCCGGATCATTGTCCCGCTCAGCGTCCCCTTGCAGGCGGAGCTCGTCGGCGAGGGTCTTCGTGGCAAGGTCGAGGAGCATCGCCTGCTCGACCTCGTAGATGATCCCTTGCTGGACGACCTCGGGCTCGCCGACAACCTGCGCGTGCTGGTCGAGCACGACGACCGCGACGCAGATGCCCTCGCTCGACAGCTTCTCACGGTGGCGGAGCACCGCGTTGCCGACGTCCCCCACCCCCAAACCATCGACGAACACCCGGCCGGGCTGGAACGACGTGCCCCGCCGGATGGCGCCGCGCTCGAGCACTACGGTGTCACCGTCTTCGCAGACGAACACCTGCTCAGGGGAGGCGCCAGTCTCGATGGCGAGCCGCGCATGCGCGACCAGATGCCGGTACTCACCGTGCACCGGCACGAACGCCGAGGCGCGGACAATGTTGTGGAAGAGCTTCAACTCCTCGGCCGTGGCGTGGCCTGAGACGTGGACGTCCGCGACCCCTTTATGGATGACGTTCGCGCCTTGCCGGCATAAGCCGTTGATCGACCGGTAGATCGCCGCTTCATTGCCGGGGATGACCGAGGATGCCATCACGACCGTGTCGCCTGGCGACAGCTTGACCTGCTTGTGCTGCCCGGCGGCCATCAGCGACAGCGCGGCGTACGGCTCACCCTGGGACCCGGTGCAGATGATCACCGTGGCGTTGCGCGGCATCCGCTCGACCTCGCTCATATCGACGAGATCGTCGTCTGAATAGTGCAGGTGGCCGAGCGACCGGGCGATTGGCATGGTGCGCTGCATTGACCGGCCGACGAAGCAGAACTTGCGCCCGACCTCCAATGCCGCGTCGATCGTCTGCTGCACACGGTGAACGTGGCTAGAGAACGTCGTGACGATGATCCGGCCGCGAGCCTCAGCGAAAACGTCGCGGAGCGTCACCCCAACACGCCGTTCTGTCGGGACGTACCCAGGGATATCGGCGTTCGTCGAGTCGCAGAGCAGGAGCGCGACCCCCGCGTCCCCGAGCGCGGCGACGTGCGGGAGGTCGGTAACCCGCCCGTCGATCGGCGTTTGGTCGAGCTTGAAGTCGCCCGAGTGGAGGATCGTCCCGTGTGGGGTGTGGAACGCGACCGCGAGCCCATCGGGGATTGAGTGCGTGACAGCCACAAACTCGATGTCAAACGGGCCCGTTGTGAGCCGCTCACCTGCCTCGACTTCGCGCAGATCACTTGAGATGTCTGGGTGCTCCTCCAGCTTCGAGGAGATCAGTCCAAGGGTCAGCCGGGTGGCGTAGACCGGCACGTTCGGGAACTCCCTCAGGAGGAACGGGAGCGCGCCCATGTGGTCCTCATGGCCGTGCGTGACCACGATGCAGTGAAGGTCATCAGCCCTTGGTCGCAGCCGCGCCCAGTCCGGGAGGATGAGGTCGATCCCGTAATGCTGGGCGTCAGGGAAGGAGAGGCCAACATCGAGCAGCGCGATCCGCCCGTCGACCTCGACGCTGGCCATGTTGCAGCCGATCTCGCCGAGGCCGCCATAGAACGCCACCTCCACAGGTGGGCCGCTCGCCACTGGGCGTGGCGTGTGGCGAGGATCCGTCACGGCAGCTGCACACCCGCGGTGAGGAGCGCCTCCCGGACCAGCCCAGTGACACGCTCATCGGCGTCCGCCAGCGGGGGGCGTACCGGACCGCTCGGCAGCCCGAGTAGGCGGAGCGCGGCCTTAAGCGGCCCAGGGTTTGTGTCGGCCCTCATCAAGGTCGTGAATAGCGGAAGCAGCCGGTAGTGGATCTCACGCGCCTTGTTCGGGTCGGTCGTAAACATCTCGATCATACGGGCGATGTCGAGGCCGGCGAGGTGGCTCGCGACGCACACGCCCCCGACCGCGCCGACGGCAATCATCGGCAGCGTCGCGGCGTCGTCTCCCGACCAGATCCCGAAGCCGCCCGGCGCGCGGGCAGCAAGCCATGCCGTCTTTGTCAGATCGCCCACCGCATCCTTCACACCGCGGATGTTGTCGACCTCCTCCGCCAGGCGCAGCAGCGTCTCCGGCTCGACTTCGACCGCGGTGCGCCCTGGGATGTTATAGAGCAGCACGGGCAGTCCGGTCGCGGCGGCAGCCATCCGGAAGTGCCGGTCGAGCCCGCGCTGTGATGGCCGGTTGTAGTAGGGCGCCACGAGGAGGATCCCGTTAACGCCGATCCCGCTCGCCTCCTTGGTGAGCTCAACCGTCGCGGTGGTGTCGTTCTTGCCCGTGCCAGCGATGATCGTCGCGCGATCGCCGACCGCCTCCACGATGGCACGGAACAGATCAAGGGCCTCGGCGTGCGCCAGCGTTGGAGACTCGCCGGTGGTGCCGGCCACGACGAGGCCCTGGCTGCCGTGCTCAATGAGATGGACGGCAAGCCGCTGCGCCCCTTTAAGGTCAAGGTCGCCCTCGTCCGTCATCGGCGTGGCCATCGCGGTGATCAAGGGCGGGAAACTCTGCATAACGCCATCCTTCGTGAGGGGTCCGGGGACGCCCCGACCGACGTAGGGCGCAGCGTGTGCTGAAAAGTCTAGCCGGGGCGTTGTTCAGCGGGGAGGAGGCGCTACGGGGTGTGGATGCTGGACCGTGCGTGATGGCGAGATCTCCTCGCCGAGGGAATTTGCCCGCCACTGCGGCCCCATCACGCCGAGGCCGGTGGCTCGTCGTCAACGCTGGGAGCGGACCTCGGGGCCAGGCGGAAGCCGATGAGGAACCGAGCGCCGCCGCGCGGTGCCCGCTCGTAGCGGATCTCGGCCCCCATTGACTCGCAGAGCTGGCGCACGAGTGGCAGGCCGACGCGGACCTGAGCGCCAGGGGGTGGGTCGAACATCCTTGCGGCGACTGCGCGCGGGATACCTGGTCCGCCATCGGTCACGACGAGCACCCCGGAGCCGCCGCTCTCCAGCGCGGTGACTTGCACGCGGGTCCCAGGTGGCGTGTGCGTGACAGCGTTCTCGAGCAGGTTGAACACAACCCGCCGCGTCGCGCGGCGATGCCCGAGAACCTTGAGCGGGGGGACATCGATGTCGAGGTCATACGGCTCGAGGCGCTCGCCGAGCTCGATCACGCAGTCCTGGACCACACGGCGGAGGAGGATCGGCTCGGGGCGCTCCTCACCAATCCCATCGAGCGAGCCGACATCGATGAGCTGGGCTACCTCAGCGTCGAGCTCCGCCACCCGGATCCGGAGCATGCTCGACAGCCGCCGCCGCTCGGCCTCGGAGAGCTGTTCGGCACCCTCCTCGAGCACATCGGCGACCCTCTCCACCGCCCGGAGCGACTCATCAGCGCTGGCGGCTGCCCGGCCCACGAGTTCGCGGCGGCGCCGCCCGCGGACGCGCATGGCTTCGGCCGCCACGCCGGCCTCGGCGATCAGCTCATGCAGCCGGCTCGCGTAGGCCCCGGACAAGTACCCCACACTCGCGAGGCCGCCGATGCTGACGAGGAACATCACCAAACGCTGATCGAACGCGGGGTTAAACCCCACGATCGGCCGAAGCCCCGCCTGCTCAGCCGCGAGCTGGGTGAGCGCGAGCAGGATCACCAGCCCGGTGAAGCCGGCCGCGGCGACAGGGCCAAGGAGGATCCCCGCGCTCACCACCACGATTGCGTAGAGCAGCACGAGCCCCGACCCGGCGCCGCCCAGGCACGCGATCGCCCCGCCGAGCACGAAGGCGTCCGCGGCGAGGGAGATCACCACCGCCGTGCGCGGGTATGCCACCGACCGCACAAAGTACGCGGTCGTGACCACCAGGAGCACCGGGACCCCGAGCGCGAGCGGCCAGACTTGGCGTCCGAGTATGCCGAGCAGCCCGAGAACCGCCACGACGTAGGCCGCCCCGCCAACCGCGCGTACGAGGCCAAACCGGCGCAGCAGGACTTCGTCAGGGGTGAGCAACCAAGCTGCGGGAGCCATTGCCCTGGGATGGTAGACCCCAACCTCAGCGGCTGCGGGCGGCGTGGCGGGCCTGAAGCGCCCGCTCGGCGTCAAGGCGTTCGAGCTCCCCCGAGCTGTAGTCGACGAAGGTCATCATGTCGGCTACGGCACGGTGACCCGCTTGCTCGGCGATGAGGGTGTGCATGCGCTGGCAGATCCGGCGGTACGCGGGATGGCCCTGCGGGGTCGTGCGCAGCTCGAGCATCTGCATGGCGGCGCGGGCGTTGAGTTGGATCGAGTAGCGGATCCGCCACGCCAGCCCCACCGCGTACTGGGCCTGGCGTGGGAAGTTGGGATACAAGCGCTCCCAGAGCGCGGCTTGGCGGGCCATCGTGTGATGCCAGCTGCCCTCGACACCCGCCTCGGTGACCTCGATGGGCAGGTCGTAGCCATGGCGGGGTGACAGCTCCTGCCAGGAAATGGTCAGCATGCGGTGACGCTGGAGATCGCGGAACGCGCCATAGTCACTGCAGATGTCGAAGCGGTAGACAACCCGCTCCAGCGCGCGGCCAGGTTTGTGCCGCCGGTTGCGCCGATCGCCGACATAGGCGCGGACCACGCGGGCGCGCTCCTCTGGGGTCATGCCCGCCACGAGGTCCCGGAGCTGGCATTCCGATAGGTGGCAATGCGGGTAGAGCATGCCGGTAACGAGCTCAATGTCCGCATCCGGTGTCCAGGACACGAGCTGCACGTCGGCAGCGGCATCAGGGGCCACCTCAGCCAGCAACGCGTCGGCGACCGCGCGGGTCTCGGCATGCCGTGAGACGAGATACTCGGTCCATACCCCGCCCCGGTCGCGCTGGTCCACCCGTACGAGGAACGAGGGAATCACGTTGCGCAGCTCAGCGAGCATGAGGTCGCCTACGTGCCGCGCTTCGGCCAACTCGTGGCCGCGGAGGCGGAGCAAGAGCTGCTCGTAGGATTGGCCGCTCGCGAAGATCCCTACGTTTGAGACGGTTGCGGCGGGCAGCAGCCCACGCAGGATATCGCAGGCCTTAGCGCGGATCGCGTTGCGATAGGCGATGGGTGAGGTGGTCTGATCCTGCGGGAAGCGCTCCCGTGCCCATGCCTGGAGCGGCTCGAACAACGCTGTGTACGCCGCGAAGACTGCATCGAGTTCTGCCTCATAGGCAGTCCCCTGCGGGGAGGCTGCGATGTCAGGGTCTCGGTAGTACCGGTACCGGCCACCGGGCTGGTCGTCGTAGCGGATGTAGCGAGTCGATTGCTCCAGATAGGAGGCCAGCCGCCCCCACTCAAGGATTTTCGTCAGCAGGTTCGACGCCTGCTCTACCGCCACGTGCGCGCCGCCGAGCTGTGCGACCGAGTCGTCCCCGTACCCGGCAAACACCCGCTGGTACAGCCGCCCCGCGCGGGTTGCCGCCTCCGCGGCAGGCGTCGTCTGGTCCGCGGCGCCATCCTGGTCAAGATCAGCCGCGAACTCGTCGAGCAGCAGCCGCCGTAAGCTCTTCGGCGATCGCGAGTACCGTGCGAACAGCGCGCCCTTCACAACCTCCGGCAGGTTCACCAGCGCGAACACCGGGCGATCGACGTTCGTGACGTACCGGCCTAGCACTGCCCGCTCATCCGGCGTGAACTGCTCAACTGCATACGGGTACATTCCGTAAGTTTACGAAAAGCGCACGCTGGATCGGCAGAACCCGGGAGTGCCCGAGCGGTGGCCTTAGTCGAGCAGCGCCTCCAGCCCAACGGTCAAACCCGGCAGTGACGCCACCCGCTTGATCGCGAGCAGCACCCCAGGCATGAACGACGAGCGGTCGATCGAGTCATGCCGAAGGCGGAGGGTTTGGCCAGGGCCGCCGAAGATCACCTCATGGGAGGCGACGATGCCGGGCAGACGCACGCTATGCACCGGTACACCGTCCACCGCCACCCCACGCGCTGGGTGGCCGGCGGGTCCTGGCATCGGCGCGCTGATGCCGTTCTTTGCCCGCGCGGCAGCGATCATTCGCGCGGTCCGCAGCGCAGTGCCGCTGGGAGCGTCGACCTTGCGTTCGTGGTGGAGCTCAACGATGTCGGCGAGGTCAAAGTGCCGAGCACAACGTTCCGCCATCTGCATCATCAGCACGGCGCCGACCGCGAAGTTCGGCGCGACGAAGCAGTTGGCCGGTCCAGTAAGCGCTGCGAGCTCCTCCAGATCCGCGTCTGACAATCCGGTCGCCCCCACAACCGTATGGACGCCGTGCTCGAGCAGCCAGGCGGTGTTCGTCTTCACGCTGGTTGGCAGCGTGAATTCGACCGCCACATCGGCACCAGCGTCCAACGCTAGGTCCAGCCCGTCGGTCGAGCCAACGCGGGCGACGAGCTCTAGCTCTGGGTCGGCCTCAACGGCAGCGCACACCGTTGCGCCCATGCGCCCTCTGCAGCCAATCACCGCGACCCGCAGCATGCTGGTTATGCCGCCTTCACGTAGCGGTCGAACTCGTCCGCTGGCACACCGTCCAGCGGCCCAACCATCGCCAGCGTAAACGGCCCTGCGAGCAGCTGGTCCGCCACGGCGGAGACGTCGGCGTCAGTGACCGTCTCGACGGCGATGATCATCTCATCGAGGCTGAGCAGCGGTGAATCGGTCACTAGCGCGGTGCCAAGCCGGTTCATCCTGCTGCCGGTGTCCTCTAGCGAGAGCACCATCGAGCCGGCGAGGTGGCCACGAGCCCGGTCGAGCTCCTCCGCGGTCAACCCGTGCTCGCGGGCCTTGTCCAGCTCGGTGCGGACGACGTCGAGAACCTCGTGCACCCGGTGCGGTGCGGTGCCCGCGTAGACCGCGAACGTACCGGCATCGACGTGCGCTCCGTGGTAGCTGTACACAGAGTAGGCAAGCCCGCGCTGCTCACGGACTTCTTGGAACAGCCGGCTCGCCATCCCACCACCGAGAGCTTGGTTCAGCACGCTCGCGGCGTACCGGCGCTCGCTGCCGCGGCTGAGGCCGCGCCCGCCGATCACCAGGTGCACCTGCTCGATTGGGCGTGAGCGGACCTCGATGCGCGCATTCGCCACCCGGGACGGTGGCACCCGGCGCACGGTCGGTTTCGGCACCTGTGGCAGCTCCTCCAAGGCCTCACCGACCAGCTCAACGGCGCGGTCATGCTCGACATTGCCCGCCACGGCGACCACGAGGTTCGCTGGCACGTAGTGCCGCTTGTAGTAGCGGTGCACCTGGCTGCGGGTCATGGCGCCCACTGTTTGCTCGCTGCCGAGCACCTCACGGCCCAGCGGGTGGTCGCCGAAATAGCCGCGGGTGAACACGCCGTGGACCAGGTCGTCCGGCGTGTCGAGATGCATCCGGATTTCTTCGAGGACGACATCACGCTCGCCGTCGACGTCAGCGGTGCGGATCAGCGCGCAGCCGATCATGTCCCCCAGCACATCCATAGCGAGGCCGAGATCGCGGTCAAGGCAGTGCGCGTAAAAGCAGGTGTACTCCTTGGCCGTGAACGCGTTGATGTCGCCGCCCACTGCGTCGATCTCCTCGGCGATCTGCCGCGCGGCGCGGCGGCGCGTGCCCTTGAACAGCAGATGCTCCAGGAAATGGCTTGCGCCAGCGACCGAGCCCCGCTCATCGCGCGACCCCACGCCGACCCAGAAGCCGACGCTCACCGACCGGACGTGCGGCATCGACTCGGTGACGACGCGCACGCCGGATCCCAGCGTGGAGAGGTGCACCCCATCGGTGAGTTCGACTCCCTGGGGTGGGACGGTGTGAGACGGGACGGTCATGAGCGGCGGTGACGGTGCCGGCGGCGGACCTCGCCGTCATCGGTGTCGTCGTGATCGAAGGCACGCTCGCGGCTGGCGCGCTCCCGCCTGCGATCATGCCCACTGGGTTCGGCAGGCTCCGCGCGCATGCGTCCGCGCCCCCGGTCGCCCCGGTCAGTCCGTGGCCCGCGGTCCCGATCCCGGTCCCGGCGCTCGGAGTCCCGATCCCGGTCCCGGCGCTCGGAGTCCCGATCCCGGTCCCGGCGCTCGGAGTCCCGATCCCGGTCCCGGCGCTCGGAGTCCCGATCGCTACGGGGTGGGCGGTCGGCCCGGCTCGGAGGACGCGCCGGGGATGGGCCCTCAGGTCCATCGACGAGGTCGAGCGAGAACTTCCGCCCATCCTTGACCTGGGTGATCTCCACCCACATCTTGTCACCGACCTGGACCGCCTCGTCGGCGTGTGCGAGGCGGCGGTTGCCGCCGAGCTTCGAGATGTGGAGAAGCCCGTCGCTGCCTGGCGTGAGCGAGACAAACGCGCCGAAGTCGGCGGTCTTCACAACCGTGCCGTAGTAACGCTCACCCTCCTTCGGCACAACCGGGTTCGCGATCGCCCGGATGCGGTCAAGCGCGAGTTGCGCTTTATCTGAGTCAGGCGAGTAGATGTGCACGACCCCGCGGCCGTCGATGTCATCGACGTTGATCTCTGCGCCGGACTCTTCGGTGATCTCGCGGATGATCTTGCCCTTGGGGCCGATGACCTCGCCGATCTTGTCAGCGGGGATGTACTCAACCAGCACCCGTGGCGCGTGGGGATTCATCTCGGCGCGCGGCTCGGCGATGCAATCGGTCATCACCGCGAGGATCTCCATGCGGGCCTCGCGCGCTTGCTCAAGCGCCTGTGCGAGCACGTCTGCGGGGATCCCTTGCAGCTTCGTGTCGAGTTGGAGCCCGGTGACGAACTCGTTGGTCCCAGCGACCTTGAAGTCCATGTCACCGAAGGCGTCCTCGGCGCCGAGGATGTCGGTGAGGGTCGTGTACTTGCCGTCCTCGTTGATCAGGCCCATCGCGATACCAGCAACGGGAGCGACGATGGGGACGCCAGCGTCCATAAGCGACAGCGTTGAGGCGCACACTGACGCCATCGATGTCGACCCATTCGAGCTGGTGACCTCAGACACCAGCCGCAGGGCGTAGGGGAACGCCTCCGTGTCGGGGATGACGGGAAGGAGCGCCCGCTCGGCGAGCGCGCCATGGCCGATCTCGCGGCGCTTCGGCCCCCGCATGAATCCCGTCTCGCCTGTCGAGTATGGGGGGAAGTTGTAGTGATGGATGTAGCGCTTCTCGGTCTCGGGGTCGATCGTATCGAGGCGCTGCGCGTCACGGAGCATCCCAAGCGTCAGGATGTTAAGCACCTGGGTCTCGCCGCGCGTGAACAGCCCCGACCCGTGGGCGCGCGGCAGGAGTCCGACATCGGCAGACAGCGGCCGGATGTCCTTGGGCCCGCGCCCGTCGATACGGATTCCCTCTTGCACAACCCGACGGCGGATCAGCGTCTTCTCAATCGAGCGGAACGCGTTGCGCGCTTGGCGCTCCAGCTCCTCATCACTGATCTCAAGGTCGCCAGCGTCCTGGAACACGGCGTCGATGGCCTTCTCGCGCAGCTGGCCGGTCCGCTCCGTGCGGCCCTGCTTGTCAAGGTCCGCGTCGGCGAGGATCGCCGCGAGGTCGCTCGCGACCACCGCGTGCACGACCTCATACACCTTGTCTGCGTACGCCGGGTAGAGCGGGAGGTCAGGCTCGGGCAGCTCTGGTTGGCGGTCACGGAACTCCAGCTGGAGATCACAGAGCTGCCGCAACCAACTCTTCGCCTCCGCCAGCGCGGCGCCGATGACTTGCTCAGTCGGCTTGGTGGCTCCCAGATTGATGAGGTCGCTCGCCTGAGCGGTCGCCTCAGCCTCAACCATAAGGATGTCGACATCGCCGACGTCGGGGTTCAACCTGCCCGCGACCACAAGATCGAAGACGATCTCGGACTCCAGCTGCTCAAAGGTCGGGAACGGAATCCATCGGCCATCACGGCCCATTCCCAACCGCAGGCCTGCGACCGGACCGTTAAAGGGGATGCCGGCGAGCATCGTCGCCATCGAGGCGCCGTTAATCGCAAGCACGTCCGGCGTGTGGATCTGATCGGCGGACAGCGTTGTGATGAGAATCTGGATCTCGTTGCGCAGCCCCTCGGTGAAGGTCGGGCGCATGGGGCGGTCAACGAGCCGGGCGGTCAGGATGGCATTCTCGCTGGGGCGCCCCTCCCGCTTAAAGAACCCGCCGGGGATCTTCCCCGCAGCGTACATTTTCTCCTCGTAGTCGACGGTGAGCGGGAAGAAGTCGAGGTGCTCCTTTGGCGTCCGGCTCGCGGTCGTGGTGCAGAGCAGGGTTGTCTCGCCGAGGTGGGCAACGACAGCGCCGCCTGCCTGCCTGGCGAGTTTTCCACTCTCAAAGCGGACCTCGGCATCACCGATCACGGCCGATGCCGAGATCGTGCCGAGCTTGGATGTATTCGGCATGGGATGGGTCTCCTCTCGCGGCGCGAAGCGCCGCCCATTTCCGTCGCCCCCGGGCAGTCCCAGTTCCCAGTGTCCAGAGCTACAGGTTCGTCGCGACCTGGAGCCCTCGCCACTGACAACTGAGTGCCCGGAACTCATAACTGCCATAGCCGGCGTGGCCGCTGCTACTGGCCATAAGCCTCCGGGTGAGCTTCCGGGCGACGCTGTGTACTGCATTCTTCAACGGCTAACGCCGGGCCGGTATGCCTGGCGCCATCCGTATTACCGGCGCAATCCCAATCGCTGGATCAGCGAACGGTAGCGCTCGATGTCATTTTTTGCGAGGTAGGCCAGCAGTCGACGCCGCCGACCAACCATCTGGAGCAGGCCCCTACGGGAGTGGTGGTCTTTCTTATGAATTTTCAGGTGCTCGGTCAAGTGATTGATCCGAGTTGTCAGGAGCGCAACCTGCACCTCAGGCGATCCCGTATCGCCGTCACAGATTGCATATTCTTTGATCAGCTCATCTTTATTTAAGATGACGGCCTTGGCCACTGCCACTCTCCTCGGTCACTCCTCCCGCCGGGTAGACGCATCGGTGAGGCGTCGGGGGACGTTGATGGCGGAGGCGCGCTGCCGCCGTCGGTCCTCCTCACCGGCGCCTTGACGCTAAGGCCGCCAGTAAACCCGGATTCGGGCACGACATATTGCCGTCCTCAGGGACGGCCGCGGCCATATTGCCACGACCGAGACTGGTGCGCCAGCACCCGCGTGGGCGACCCGTCTGGCTGCGCACCTGCTCTGAGGGACCTATGGCACGCCCAGGAGCGTGCGGGTTCGGGCAACGTCATGCCCCATCTGCGCGATCAGGGCGTCGACTGAATCGAAGCGGAGTTCGTCACGGAGGCGGTGGCGGAAGTCAACCGCGACAGTCATGCCGTAGAGGTCCCCCGACCAGTCGAGCAAGTAGCACTCGACACGCAGCTCTTGCCCCCCGAACGTCGGATTGAATCCGACGCTCGTCGCGCACGGATGAAGGCTGCCCTCCGGGAGGTGGAACATCCCTGCGTACACGGCCCGGGCGGGGATAGCGATTCGGTGGCTGACTTGCAGGTTCGCGGTGGGGAACCCGAGGTCTTTGCCCCGAGCGTTCCCGCGGACGACGATCCCCTCCACCAGGTGTGGGCGACCGAGCATGCGGGCCGCTCGCTCCACATTGCCATTCTGGAGCGCGCCGCGAATCTCGGTTGAGGAGATGACCGTCCCGTCGAGTTCGAGCAGCGTGACACCCTCGACGGTGAAGCCGTAGCGTGGCCCCAGATCAGCGAGCGTGGCGACGTTGCCGGCCGCTTTGTGCCCGAACCGGAAATCCGAGCCCACGATCACCCGCTGGGCTTGCAGGGCGCCCACGAGCACATGGGCGACGAACGCGACGGGCTCCAGGTGCCGGAGTTCGTCGGTGAATGGGAGGATGACGACGAGGTCGACGCCCTGCGCCGCGAGCGTTACCGCCCGCCGCGCGAGCGTCATGATGAGCTTGGGCTGGCTGCCCGGTTTCACCACCTCCATCGGATGCCGGTCGAACGTCACGACCGCGCTGCGGATTCCAAGATCCTGCGCTTGCCGGACCGCCCGCCGGATAATCGTCTGGTGGCCGCGATGCACGCCGTCGAAAAAACCGATCGACACCACTGTTGGCGCAGGGTTCACGTCAGCGAGGCTGGAAACGATTTGCCCGTTTTTCATCACCGCTCGGGATCTCCACCTGCCAGCACCGTCAATGGCCGCGCTGCCCCATCCCGGTTGGCAATCATCGCGAGGAGCCGCCCAAAGGAGTCGAGAGCGGCGACCGGCCCGTCCAGTCCCAACGCCGGCAACGGCTGCCCATGGGTCAACGCGCGGGCGGCATCGGCATCGAGCGTGATCGTAGGGTAGTCGGCGACCGCCTCAGCCGGACTCAGCAGCACCTCGCCAAGCCGGCCATGCGAGCCAAGCTCTAAGACTGTGGCGAGATCGATCGCGTCCTCTAGGCCGAAACGTCCTGACCCCAGACGGCGCAGAGCAATCAGGTGCGCACCCACGCCGAGCCGCTTGCCGATGTCAGCGGCGAGCGTCCGGACGTACGTCCCGGCAGAGCAGGTGACGAGAAACGCTGCTTCAGCTCGTGGGCCGGGCTCGAAGTCCTCGAGGACAATGTCATGAATCTGCACAGTCCGTGGAGGGCGGGCGACGACCTCACCGCGACGCGCCTTGCGGTAGAGCCGCTCACCACCGATCTTTACCGCAGACACCATCGGTGGCACCTGCTCGATCTCGCCGACGAATGACTTCAGCGCGTCGCAGAGCCGCGTCTCGTTGATCAAGGAAGCGTCTTGCTCCGAGGTCACCTCGCCGCTCGCGTCGAGCGTTGTGGTCTCTACTCCAAGCTGTATACGGGCGTCGTAGGTCTTGGCTGACGCCTGGAGATACGGAACGAGTCGCGTTGCCCTGCCAACGCAGACAACGAGCACCCCTGTTGCGTCTGGATCGAGCGTACCTGTATGTCCCACCTTGAGACGGGAGAGGCCTCCCCCTCGCCCTTTGTGGGGTGGGGGGCCTCCCCCCGACCCCCCGTGGGATGGGAGGCCTCCCCCCGACCCCCCGTGGGATGGAGGGCCTCCCCCCGACCCCCCGTGGGATGGAGGGCCTCCCCCCGACCCCCTGTACTGCCGCGCGGCCCTACGGATGGCGGCGATCACGTCGTGGGACGTCATCCCCGCCGGCTTGTCGACGACCAGGATGCCGTCCATGCCGCTACCCTCTCGCCAGGCGTGGAACCAGGCGGATTACGACCGCCGCGAGAACGTCGTCCAGCGAGCCCGAAGCGGTGAACCCCGCGGCGGCTGGATGCCCGCCGCCGCCGAACTCGACAGCGATCTGTCCGACGTCCACCCGTCCTTTGCTCCGCAGCGACACCTTCCACCCACTGCCTTGCTGCTCTTTGCACACGCAAGTGCACTCAGTGGCATCGACGCTGCGGAGCACCTCGATGAGGTCTTCAGTCTCGTCCATCGTGATGCCAAGCTCGACAAGGTCGTTCTGCCAGATCACGGTCCACACGAGCTTGGCCTCGGGCACAACCTGAGCTCGCTCCATCGTCCGGGCGAGGGCTTTGACATAGCCGAAGCTGTGTGAGCCCCACACCTGGCGGTTGATCGCGGCGTGGTCGATGCCGCAGGCAATGAGCCGCCCCCCGAGCTCCATCACCGTTGGCGTCGTGGACGCGTGCTGGAATCGACCGGTGTCGGTGACAAGGCCGACGTACAAGCACGTCGCGATCTCACGGTCAAGGTGCGCCCCCATGCGCCGGAGCAACTCCTCAACGAGCACCGCGCTTGCTGCCGCGTTGGCGTCGACTAGGCGGATATCCCCGAACGGCGCCCCCCAGTCGTGGTGATCAATGAGGATCACGCAGCGGGCGGCCTCAGCGCTCGCCCGCAGCGTGCCAACTCGCTCGATCGAGGCGCAGTCGATCACGATGAGCACATCCGGCTCGCGCGGGAACTGCTCCGGCGAGGTCAAGTGCTCGATGCCAGGAAGGAACGCGTACCGCTTCGGAACTCTGCGAGGCCCCCGCTCGCGGTCCTCACCCTGAACGGAAGGGTCTTCCCCCCACGTCGCGCTCGTCCGCACCCCTCGCAGGCGCAGCACCCGCTCGAGCGCGAGCATCGAGCCGAGCGCGTCCCCGTCAGGATCGACATGGCAGGTGAGCGCGATCTCGGGAGTGCTCGACAGCACCGCAACAGCACGATCCCAGTCTTGCTCAAGCGGACTCATAGCTTGGCGTTGTGCTCCTCGTGCGGTGGCCGCTGGCTTGTATGCGCGTCGCGAAGAAGGCTCTCGATCCGCCGGCCGCGCTCGGGCACCGAGTCATGGGTGAAGTGTAGGTCCGGGACTCGGCGGATCCGCAGGCGTCTCCCCACCTCGCGCCGCAGGATTCCGGTTGCGCTGTGCAGCCCGGCGGCGGTGGCCTCGCGGACCTCTAGGTCATCAGGCAGGACCGTGTAGAAGACCTCGGCATGGCCCAGATCAGCGCTCGTCCGGACGGCGGTAATCGTCACGAATTTAATCCGAGGATCTTTCAACGTCGGGATGAGTTCTGCCAAGATTTGGAGGATCTGCGCATTGACCCGCTGGAGCCGCGTGCTCATTCTCTAACCTCTACTGGGGTTCCGGGACAACGACCTCCACGTGGAGTGAGAGGATCTCTACCCGTGGCTCGCGGGTGACGAACCTTTCGACCTGCTGGGCGACCTTGCGTGCTCCGACCTCAGAGCCAGCGGCGATCGCGACGCCCAGTAGGCAGCGCTGCCACAGGTCCTGGTATCCGATCTCTGCCACCGACACGTTGAGATCAGCGCGTAGCCGTGCGGAAAGTTGCTTAACCACAGCGCGTTTGCCCTTCAAGGACCCAGCAGCGGGCACATGAAGGTCGAGGATGACCAGGACAGCAAACATCTGTCTAGAGGCCGGTGGTTCCGCTCATACTGCAGCTCATCGGTTGCCCTCCCTCCGTACGTCCGGCGAAAGGCTAGGTCGATACGAGCGTGTCGATACAAGCGTGCCCATTCTCCAACGGCCTCTCTAGGCCCGGGCTAGCTCCCGCTCCTCGTAGATCTCCAGCTCATCACCGACTTTGACGTCTTGGAAGCGCTCTAGCCCGACGCCGCACTCGAAGCCACTAGAGACCTCGTTGACGTCATCTTTGAACCGGCGAAGTGAGCTTACGCGGTCATCTGCGATGACAACGCCGTCGCGGACGACCCGGGCGGTCGCGTGCCGGCGGAGGGCGCCTTCAGTGACGTAGCAGCCGAACACGAACCCGACGCGGGGCACCCGGAAGACCTCGCGGACCTGTGCTCTCCCGGTCGTGACCTCCTCGAACTCAGGAGCGAGTAGCCCAGAGACCGCATGCTCAATATCCTCGACGGCCTTGTAAATGATTGAGTACTGGCGCAGGTCGACGCCGGATTCCTCGACCGCCTGGCGAGCATTCGCATCCGGGCGGACGTTGAATGCGATGATGATCGCCTCAGAGGTCTCGGCGAGGGTCACGTCGCTCTCGGTTACCGCGCCGACCGCCTTGTGGACGATGCGGATCTTGACTTCGGGCAACTCAAGCTTCCCCATCGCGTCAGCCAGCGCCTCGACGGAGCCAGCGACGTCACCCTTAATGATGAGGTTGAGTGTGGCGACCTGCCCTTCAGCGATCGCGCCGGAGAGATCCTCAAGCGACAAGGTTCGGCGCTCGGCGAGTTCCATCCGCCGCTGCCGTGCCTGGCGGTTCGCGGCGATGTCACGGGCGGTGCGCTCGTCCTCGACGACGCGGAACTTGTCGCCCGCGTCCGGCACCTCGTTCCACCCAAGCACTTCAACCGGCATCGACGGGCCAGCTTCCTTCACCGGGTCGCCATCGGCGTCAAACATCGCTCGGACCTTGCAGTCCGCGATCCCGGCGACGAGGTTGTCGCCGATACGGAGCGTGCCGGCTTGGACGAGTACGGTGGCGACCGCGCCGCGGCCCCGGTCGAGGTGCGCCTCGATCACCACGCCCCGCGCCTTCCGGTTGGGGTTGGCGCGGAGGTCCATCACATCGGCTTGCAGCAGCACCATCTCGAGCAGGTCGTCGAGGTTGGTCTTCTGCCTCGCTGAGACGTTGACCATTGTCGTCTGCCCGCCGAGCTCCTCAGCGACCAGGCCGTGCTCGGTGAGCTGGGTGCGGACCCGTATGGGATCAGCGCCTTCCTTGTCGATTTTGTTGACTGCCACGATGATCGGCACGTCCGCCGCGCGAATATGGTTGATTGCCTCAACCGTCTGCGGCTTCACGCCGTCGTCGGCGGCTACGACAAGGATCGCGACGTCCGTGACCTCCGCGCCACGGGCGCGCATCTGCGTGAAGGCCTCATGGCCAGGTGTGTCGATGAAGGTGATCGGGCGTCCATTCTGCGTCACCTGGTACGCGCCGATGTGCTGAGTGATGCCGCCAGCCTCGCCCGAGATGACATCTGAGGAGCGGATCGCGTCGAGCAGGAGAGTCTTCCCATGGTCGACGTGGCCCATTACCGCGACGACCGGGGCACGTGGAGCGAGGTCTCCGGGAGAGTCGTCTTCCTCAATGCCGAACTCAAGTTGCTCGGGAGTCACGAAGTGGACATCCGCGTCCATCTCGGCCGCGACAAGCTCAATGAGATCCTGCGACATTGACTGGGTCACAGTGAGCATCTCACCCATACCAAACAACACTCGGACGATGTCAGTTGGGTTGACCCCGATCGCCTTCGCGAACTCACCGACGGTGACACCCGGCACGACCTCAATCGGGCCAGAGACGCTCGCCTTGACCGGGCCGGAGGTGCGGCGACGCGGCTGGGCGCTCGCTTCAAACTGCTCTTGGAGTGTCGGATCCTTGCGCCGCCGATCACGCCGAGTTTTGCGCCCGCCAGGCCGGCCTGGGGCGGCGCTGGGCTGCTGCGACGGGCTCACTGGCCCGACGCTGGGGCGTGGCCGCGCTGGCGCTCCGGTCTTCGGCCCTTGCGGTGCGCTACGGCGCTGCTGGGCAGCGGGCTGAGGCTGCGGTGTTGGCGCGGGACGGACTGGCGGAGGGATCGAGCGCCTTCCGCTGCCCTCCTTGGGAAGGTCATGCTCGACCCGCCGGCGTGGCTCGACCGGCGCGCCGGTCGCCGCAGAGCTGAGCGGCCGACCAGGCCGCTGTGGCACAGTCGGCTGGCCTGGCCGCGGTGGTGTGCCGGGGCGAGGCACGCCAGGGACGCCACGGGCCTCATGCCCTGCCGGCTCCCCACCCGCACCCCGGTTCCAGGACTCACCAGCTCGTCCGCCACGGCGCTGCTGGTCACTACTCCGCCGGGCGGTTGGACGCTGGCCGGTCTGCGGCTGCTGCGCAGGCGAGCGCGGCGCCGCACGGACGAGCCCGGCTTTGGCGGCTTCGGCGGCGCTGAGGGGTTGCGGAGGCTGCGCCGGGGCAAATGCCTCAGCCTCGAAGGCGAGATCAGCGTCCCGCTGCGCCTGCTCATCGGCGCGAGCCTGCGGATGCGCCTCTGTGACGCGTGGCCGGGCGTGCGCCGCTGGCTGGGCCTGAGGTGGCTCACCGCCGACGCTCACCCCGCTGGGCGCGCCGGGTCGGAACGGGCTGCTCGCCGCCGGCCTGATGCGTGGTGGTGGTGCGCCTGGTGGAGCCTGTCCCTGGGCGGGGGGACGGGCCTGCTTCGGAGCCTCAGCGGCCTTACGCAGGTGTGGCGGGAGGATCCGGCGCGCGGTCGTCTGGGTCGGCGGGGTCGTGAGCGCATCGAGATCGTATGCGTCCGCCTCCCGCCGCGCCCGCTCATCTTCCATCTGCTTGCGCGCTGCGCGCATCTTCCCGAGGCTCTCACGGAACCGGGCCGCGTCCTCATCACTAACGGTCGAGGAGTGCGACTTCGCGTCGACGTCGAGCTCGGCAAGCCGACGGATGACGTCTCGGTTAGACAGCCCCGTCTCCTTGGCCAGCTCGTAAATTCGAACCTTGCTCACGCACTCACTCCCTCGCGGGCCTTCGGGCTAGGGGAGTCCCCGAGCCGGCCAGGCCGCTGTCCTCGCTTTCCTGCGGCGCGCGTTACGGCGCTCCGGTTTGGTGTCCCCACCTCGCCGAGCCGCGCACGGAGGGCGTCGACGTCCAGCGTGACGCGCCCTTGATCGGGCTGCAGTATGTGGCGGCTAAGCCGCAGCGCTCGACGGATCGCGGCGCCATCGCGTCGCATCGCGACATTGACGCACTCCGCGAGCGCGCACAGGTATGCGCCACGACCAGGATGCGAGCCGGTTGGGTCGACCTGAACCGCGCCTTGAGCGACGGCCAGGCGAGTTAGCTCACGCTTGCCGGCACTCCGGCGGCACGCAACGCACGTGCGAATGGGGACATGCATTAGTCTAGTCCTCCACGGGCGGCGCGCCATCGTGAGTTCGGCTTGCCGCTGGAGCCGTAAGGGGGTCCGGCGGGACGCCCCGGATGGCTGTGGTCTGCGGCACTGGGCGCCCGTGCTCATCGACCTCACCGCGCTCGAACGCAGCCCGGAACGCGGCCTGTTCCTCGGCGAACTGCGTCTCGCTTTTGATATCGATCCGCCAGCCAGTCAGCCGCGCGGCGAGGCGCGCGTTTTGGCCCTCACGGCCAATCGCGAGCGATAGCTGGTAGTCGGGAACCACCACGAGCGCTGTCGCGTCCTCCTCATAGAGGTGTACCTCCGCCACCTTCGCTGGCGATAGCGCATTCGCGACAAGCTGGGCTGGCTCATCCGACCAGGTAATGATGTCAATTTTTTCCTCGTTGAGTTCTTCGACAATAGCCCGGACCCGGCTGCCGCGCGCGCCCACGCATGCCCCGACTGGGTCTACTGTCGCATCACGCGACTCGACCGCGATCTTTGTCCGGTGACCGGCCTCCCGCGCGATCGCGCGGATCGTCACGGTGCCATCCGCGATCTCAGGAACCTCCAGGCGGAACAGCTCGCGGACGAGGTTCGGATGGCTGCGGCTGCAGATGATCTGCGGTCCCTTGATGGATCGGCGGACCTCGACGATGTAGGCCCGCAGCCGGGTGCCGTGGTCGTACCGCTCTGTCGGCACCTGCTCCGCGTAAGGCAAGATAGCCTCAGCGTTGCCAAGGTCGAGGACGACGAGACCACGATCATGGATCTGGAGCGTCCCGGTAACCAGATCGCCTTCCTTGCCTGAGTACTCCCCGAAGGTCAGCTCACGCTCGGCCTCGCGGAGCCGCTGCATCAGCACCTGCTTTGCGGTCTGCGCGACGATCCGGCCGAAGTCGTGCGGCGTGTCAACCCACTCCGCAATGACGTTGCCGGCGTCGTCAAGCTCCTGCGCGTAGACGGTCACCTCTCCGGTGTGCCGGTCAATGACCACCCGCGCCTCCTCAGCCTGCGACTGTGAACGCTTATATGCGCTGGCCAGCGCACCCTCCAGCGCCTCGATCACGGTGTCGAAGCTAATGCCTTTTTCCCGCTCGATGCTGCGCAGCGCCTCGATCTCGACTCTCATCTCGCACCTCCTACCAGGGCAGCACCTGCGTGGCTTTGATGATCTCGCGGTAGGGCACGCGAATCGTCTCGCCCTCAACGTCGAGCACCACCGCGTCAGGATCAGCCGCTGTGACCTTTCCCCGCAGCTGGGAGACCGTGCCCGGCTCCCCCCGGTGAATGAGCACCACGCGTTCTTCAACCCGGGAGAAGGCGGCTTGATCGGTCAGTGGGTAGTCGACTCCCGGCGAGGTCACCTCCAGGACGTAACGACTTTCGATCGGGTCAGCTGCGTCGAGCGCTGCGGATAGCTCGTTTGACAGCCGCTGGCAGCTTGCGAGGTCGATACCCCCCTTGCGGTCAACGATCACACGTACCAGCATCCGTGAACCTGCGCCTTTGACCTGCACATCAACGAGTTCGGCGCGGTTAGCTTGGGCGAGCGGCAGAGCGAGCGCCCGGATGCGGGCCGTGATTGCGGACGTTGGCCGTTCACCTCCTCCAGCGGTTCGGTGCGATCCCCACTCTCAGCCGTTATCCCATTGAGGGAAACAAAAAGTGGGCGTGGACGCCCACTTCCGTACGGTCGGTTTCGCTGTCCGTCCGATGCGGGCCGACCGCACCGACAAAAAGACATGCTCGAGCCTCCCGGCTCGGCGGTCCTGGGTGCAAGGTAGCAGGCTCAGCCGGGGTTGAGCAATGAGCAACGGCTACGTTATGTGCGGGGCGCGGCGGTCTGGGGCAGTGTGGTCAACCCTGGAGGGGATAGAACCGCTCGATCGCGAACGACAGCTGCAACCGGCGGTCGTTAACCATCGCCTGGTGGAACTCGCTGGGATCCGGGTGCGGCTCTCCGCGGATCGTCTCGTAGAGTTCCAGCAATGCCTGGCAAATCTCGTCGCCGGGCTCCGCCGCCACTGGACTCAGTTCAGCTGTTCCCTCGGCCACCACATACGTCCAGAAGTCCTCACTCGTGACGTACAAACTGACCCTGGGATCGTGCCGTAAGTTCACGACTTTCGAACGGGTCTCTGTCACCGAGAGCCGTACACGCCCGTTGAGCAGGGCGTATGCGATATTACTGATCTGCGGTCGCCCGTCGGACCGCTTCAACGTGACGAGCACCCCGTTATGGCGCTCAGCAAGGAATCGCTCGGCGTCCGCGTGAGATCTCAGAGGCAAAGCGGGCTCCTCGTGTTAACGATTGGCTGAGCTGGCCGGGCTCGTCACGCCCAAGACAATGGGCTGGCCGTCGCCGCGCTGAGCGCGGATCTCGTCGGCGATCTCGTTCGCGAAGTAGACAAGCGCCTCGACGATGTCCTCCTCCCGTACCGTAAAGAGGACCTCGCCACGCCTGATGATCTGGCCCTTCCCCTTGCCGGCGGCCACACCGAGATCGGCCTCGCGGGCCTCGCCTGGCCCATTGACGATGCAGCCCATCACCGCGACCCGGAGTGGGACGTCGATCCCTTCCAGCGCGGACTGGACCTGCTCGGCAAGTGTGTAGACATCAACCTCCGCGCGCCCGCAGGACGGACAAGAGACGACGTCGAGGCCACGCTCGCGGAGATGGAGCGCTTCGAGGATGCCGATGCCGGCCTTGACCTCCTCGACCGGGTCGGCCGACAAGGAGACACGGATCGTATCGCCGATGCCCTCCGCAAGCAGTGTCCCGATCCCGACCGCGCTTTTCAGCACGCCGGTCCTTAGGGGGCCCGCTTCGGTGACGCCTAGGTGAAGCGGGTAGTCGCATGCGGTCGCAAGCAGCCGGTACGTTCGGATCATCACCCACGGGTCGGAGTGCTTCACCGAGATCTTGATGTCAGTGAAATCAATCTCCTCAAGCAACCGCAGCTCACTGAGGGCAGATTCGATCAGCGCTTCGGGGGTGATACCGCCATGCTTCGCGAGGAGCGCAGGCTCTAAAGATCCGCCGTTTACGCCAATCCGGATAGGGATCCCCCGCTCCCTCGCCGCGTCGCCAATCAGCCTGACCTTGTCATGTTTGCGGATGTTACCCGGGTTGATCCGCACGCCCGCGCAGCCAGCCTCGATTGCCTTCATCGCGTATTTCCACTGGAAGTGAATGTCCGCGATGACCGGGACAGTCGAGTGCGCCGCGATCGCGGCGAGCGCATCCGCGTCCTCCTGGCGCGGGCAGGCCACGCGCACGATGTCGACTCCTGCCGCGTTGAGCGCGGCGATCTGCTGGAGGGTCGCGTTCACATCGTGGGTTGGGGTTGTCGTCATCGACTGGACACTGATCGGCGCCCCGTCACCGATGGCGACCTTGCCGACAAAGATCCGTCGGCTGGGTCGGCGAGTGGGCGGCAGGTAGTGCGGGGGGGCAGGTGGCTCGGCGTCTCGGGCTGCTTGCGAGCTTGGAGCGATGGCCGGCGCAGGCGAGGGCGAAGAGCTGCGCTCCGGTTGGGGACCGTTATTGAGCAACGGTAAGGGGCGCAATGGGTCACCTCATCCTGGATCGACTGCGACGTAAGCCTACCGCCAGCCATGCCCTTCCATACCGCTACTGCAACAGTTCAGACACCGGATTCGTGATATCGGCGTAGAGCGCAGTCACAACGATCACGCTGAAGAACAGGATCACCGCGAGCGCGAGCGGGGTCAGGACCGCTGGGTCCAAGCGCCACGGCACCGGTTTGCCGCGTAGGCGGCGTACGCTATTGACGGCCTCCTCCACGCCAAGGATTGCGAGATGGCCGCCGTCTAATGGCGGGAGCGGCAGCAGGTTGAGCGTCCCCAAGACGATATTCAGCTGCGCAAGCAGGGCGAACACGAGGAACACGTTGCCGCTCGACCCGAGCGCGTTGACCACTTGGCCGACCCCTACCAAGCTGACCGGGCCGTTCGGGTCGCGCGGGCCCGGGCCCCCGATGGAAGCGAACCATCGAGCCAAGCCCTCGGGGCTAAGCGCGTCGCCGAGGCCCTGGACCGTTGCCCAAGTGAGGTTAAACACCGATTGCTCACCAGCGATCGTGCTTAAGAACGCCTCGCCGAGCGGCAGGGGCTGATTAGTTGCGGCGGGCGAGACGCCCAGGAAGCCGCCTGGCTCACCGTCAGGCCGCCTCAAGCTGATCCTCGCGCTCAACTGTTGCCGCTGGCCGTCGCGCGCGATCTCGATCGGGATCGTCTTGCCCGCTCTGGCCCCGATGATCCTTTGCGCCTCCTCGAACTGCTCGACCCGCTGGCCGTCCACCGCCACGATCTCGTCACCCGGGCGTAAGCCAGCGACGGCTGCGGGGCTGCCGCCAGTGACACGATCGATTGTGGTCGTGGCGCGCGGCTCTCCCACGAACGCAAGCGCGCTGAATAGCAGGACGACCGCCACGATGAAATGCGTCGCTGACCCCGCCACCAGCACAATCGCGCGCTTCCACGCGGCCCGCTCGTGGAATGTCCGCCCCGCGTCTGCCGGGTCGACTGGCTCGTAGGCGCTCATGCCGACGATCTTCACGAACCCGCCGGCAGGGATCGCCTTGACGCCGTACTCGGTCTCCCCCCTCTGCACTGACCACAGCGTCGGGCCGAAGCCGAGAAAAAACTTCTCGCACTTCATCCCGAACAGCTTCGCGGTCGCGAAATGCCCAAACTCATGAAACATCAGAACCACGACGATGCTGACGATGAAGATCGTAACGAACATTCTTTGCCTACTCCCTGTGTGCCCGGATGAGGGTATCCGCGCGCATCCGGGCCCACCGTTCGGCCTCCAGCACGCTCGTGAGATCCATTGAAGTTACGGGGTCGTGCTCCTCCAAAACTGCCTCAACCACAGCGGGGATGTCGAGGAACGGCAGCTGGCGCTGCAGGAACGCGGCAACAGCTTGCTCATTCGCCGCGTTCAACACCCCAGGGTAGGTGGCGCCGCGCTGTCCCGCGTTGACGGCAAGGTCAACCATCGGAAACGCGTCGGCGTCAACCGGCTCGAACTGGAGCGTGAGCGGGGCCGTCCAGTCCATCCGCTCATGAGCATGTGGCAGCCGGTCCGGCCAGCCGAGCGCCATCTGGATCGGCAACCGCATGTCCGGCGGGGACAGCTTCGCGATGACCGCGCCGTCGCAGAACTCGACCATGCCATGGATCACCGACTGTGGATGCACCACGACATCGATGCGGTCAAACGGGATATCGAATAACAAGTGAGCCTCGATCACCTCGAGTCCCTTATTCGCTAACGTCGCCGAGTTCACCGTGATCACTTTGCCCATGTCCCACGTCGGGTGGGCCAGGGTCTCGGCCACGGTGACGCCTCGAAGCTCCGCACGCGTGCGACCACGGAACGGGCCGCCGGAAGCGGTGATCACAAGCCGCGCGACCTCGCGCTCGGCGCCCGCTCGCAGGCATTGGGCCAGCGCGCTGTGCTCGCTGTCGACCGGGACGATCTGGTCGGGGCGCTGGGCGGCGTTAAGCACAAGCGGCCCGCCGACGATGAGCGACTCCTTGTTCGCCAGCGCCAACCGGCTTCCGGCTTGCAGCGCGGCAAGGGTCGAGCGCAAGCCCTCTGAGGAGACGACCCCGTTCAATACGATGTCCGCGCCTTCTCCTGCCAGCTCAGCGACTCCCTCGGGCCCATCGAGCACGTCGATGCGCCCGTCCAGCAGGCGCCGGGCGCGCGCGGCGGCCGCTCGGTCCGCGAGCGCCACCCGCGGCACCTGCAGCGCCTGCGCTTGCGCGATGACAAGGTCGACATTGGCCCCGGCCGCGAGCCCCGCCACCGAGAACCGCTCCGGATGCGACCGGATGACGTCAATCGCTTGAGTCCCAATCGACCCGGTAGAGCCAAGAATGGTGACCGTCGTCTGGTCGCTCATCCCGGCCCCCGCTCCTCGCCTCCCCCGCGCAGGTTGCGCCTGGAGTCCTGATCACACCTTGCGCGGCGCAGTGAGGCCACGCGCTCAACCCGCTCAGCCGCGCCCACGGCGGTCGGGAGCGTACGACCGCTGGCGAGAGCATGGTCCGCGTAGAGTTGACCGCAGGCGGCGTCGATCTCGGTGCCGCGGTTATAGCGGATCGTGGCGGGGACGCCAGCACGCCTCAGCACTGCAGCGAACGCGCGCTGGGCAGCGATTGACGGGGCGCGCCACGGCACAGCCGGGGTCGCGTTCATCGGGATCAAGTTGACGTGCGCACGCATGCCCTTGACGAGCCTGGCGAGCGCTTCGGCTTGTGCCGGAGCAGCGTTGACCCCAGCGATCAGGACATACTCGAACGTGAGCCGGCGACCGCTGACGGCCAACCAGTCCCGGCAGGCATCGAGCAGCTCAGCGAGCGGGTGCTGCCGGTTGACTGGGACGAGGACGTCGCGCAGGGCGTCATCGGGCGCATGGAGGCTGACCGCGAGGGTGATCGGCAGGCCAAGCGCGGCAAGCCGCCGCATGCCCGGGACCAGCCCCACCGTCGACACCGCGATCGCCCGAGCCGAGAGCCCAAAGCCGTGCCGATCGTGGAGCCAGCGGACCGCGCCAATGGTCGCGTCGATGTTCGCGAGTGGTTCACCCATCCCCATGAACACTACGTTCGTCACGCGGTCCGGCGCGCGGTCCGGCGCGCGGTCCGGCGCGCGGTCCGGCGCGCGGCCCGGCGCGCGGCCCGGCGCGCGGCTAGATGCGCCGGGCGCCCCGATCTCCCCGCGTGCAAGGAGCCGCCTCATGACCGTGACCTGGCGGACGATCTCGCCGATGGACAATTGCCGGCGGAACCCGATCTGCCCAGTCGCGCAGAATGGGCAACCCATCGCGCAGCCGGCCTGGGTCGAGATACACACCGTCGCTCTCCCCACTCCCCGCGGAAAGCGAGGGTAGCGCATGAGCACGCTCTCGACGGCCTGGCCGTCAGACCCCATCGCGAGCAGCACTTTGTGCGTGAGGCCACCGTCGGCGACCGATGTCCGCAGCACGCGCGGCGGCGGGGGGACAGACTCGGCCAACCGCTTCCGGAGCGTTTGCGGCAAGTTGATCATCGCCATCGGATCGTCGATGCCCTGTGCGAGCCAGGCCTGCACTTGCCTCACCCGGTACTCGGGCTGATCGTCCAGCAAGCTGGCGAGCACGCTGGGGTCGTACCAATCTCTCATCGCCCAAAGGCCACGAAAATGAAGTGCGCGGCCGGCAGCGCGAACAGTATTCCGTCGATGCGGTCCATCACTCCTCCGTGCCCAGGCAGGATTCGCCCAAGATCCTTCACGCCAAGGTCCCGCTTCACGAGCGACTCGGAGAGGTCGCCGATCGTTGCTGCCACGACAATCCCGGCACCGAGTGTCAGCGCGCCAGCCATGCCGAGCCCAACGATCAGCTGGGAGATGACGAGACCGGCGAGCACGAGCACCGTCACGAGACCGCCAGCGAGCCCCTCCCAACTTTTTCCTGGGCTGATCCTCGGCGCGAGCTTGTGGCGGCCCCAGAGACTGCCGAATGCATAGGCGCCAACGTCATTGGCCACAGTGAGCGCGACCGTCGCAATCGTGAGCAGCCTGCCGTCCGGGCGACGGAGCAGCAGCGCGGCGTAGCTCATGAGAAACGGCACCCAGAGGCCGATGAGGTAGGTTGAGCACAGGCTCGCGGCGACGTTTTGCCGCCGATTGTCGAGCAGCGTCCACACCATCGCACCGAGGACGAGGACGACGAGGCCGACCGCCTGCGCCGCCTCGCCGGAGGCGTATGCGCCGTACAGCATGACAAGGCCAGCGCCGATCACGATCAGGATCGCTGGTGTGATCTGGCGGGCACGGAACGCGCTGCCGAGTTCGAGCTGCGCGACGGTGGCAAACACCGCGATAAACGTGACGAACGCGTATGCGCCCACCCCGATGGTGGCAAGAAACACTACGGCGAGTGTGAGCCCCACCATGATCGCCACTGGCAGGTTACGGTCCGCCCTCCGCCGCCGGCGACGTGAAGCTCCCCCAGGACGGCGAGGCCGGGGCGAGGGTGCCCCGCCCGCACCAGGAAGGAACCACGGTTCGGGAGCGCTGGCTCGCTCGCTAGAGGCGGTCACACCTCCAGCAACTCCTTCTCCTTGGTCGCGACCAGCTGGTCGATCGAGTGGATGTGCGTGTCGGTGAGTTCCTGTAACGCCTTGTCGGCGCGGCGGGCCTCATCCTCGGGCACCTCACCGTCGCGGGTCAGGCGGTCGATCTCGCTCTTGGCGTGGCGCCGCACATTGCGTATCGCGGTGCGCCCCTCTTCGGCTCGTTCCTTGGTAAGCCGGACGAACTGCCGCCTCCGCTCCTGGGTCAGCTCAGGGAACACGATCCGGATCACCTCGCCGTCGTTGGAGGGGTTGAGGCCTAGGTCGCTGGCTTGGATCGTTCGCTCGATCTCTTTGAGCGCGCTCCGGTCGTAGGGCGACACGACGAGCATCCGCGGCTCGGGCGCGGTGACACCCGCGAGCTGCTGGAGCGGGGTTTGGGTCCCGTAGTAGGGGACGGTCAGGTCAGTGATGAGCCCTGGGTTCGCCCGGCCGGTCCTGATCTTCGCGATCTCGGCACGCGTGTGTCGCACCGCTGAGTCCATTTTCTGACCGGCCTCGGCCAGGGTGTCCCCGATCACAGTCTTACCTCCTTAGTGCGAAGGTACGCGGCCACCAGTCTCATGTACGACCGTACCGATTGGCTCTCCGGTTACCACCCGGCGGATGTTGCCCTCCTCAAGAAGCTTGAAGACGATGATGGGCAGCTGGTGGTCCATGCAGAGCGAGATTGCTGTGGCGTCCATCACCCGCAATCCCCTGCTCAGCACGTCAAGGTAGGAGAGCAGCGGCAGCCGTACCGCCTCCGCGCAGACCTGCGGGTCCCGGTCGTAGACTCCGTCGACCTTTGTGCCTTTGAGGATTGCTTCCGCGCTGACCTCCAGCGCCCGTTGGGCTGCGGCGGTGTCGGTCGAGAAGTAGGGGGCGCCAAGGCCCGCGGCGAAGATGACGAGGCGTCCCTTCTCTAGGTGCCGGATCGCCCGATGGCGGATGTATGGCTCGCAGATCTCCTGCATCGAGATCGCTGACTGGACCCGTGTTTGCACGCCACGCTTCTCGCAGGCGTCCTGCAACGCGAGCGCGTTGATGACTGTCGCGAGCATGCCGATGTCGTCGGCGCTCGACCTGTCCATCCCCGCATCCTCCGCGGCCTTGCCGCGAAGGATGTTGCCGCCACCGACCACCACTCCGATCTGCACGCCCAGCTCGATGACGTCGGCAAGCTGGGACGCGATTGAGGAGATCACTGGTGGGCTGATGCTGTGCTCGGCGTCGGCGAATACCTCACCGCTCAGTTTGAGCAGGATCCTGCGGTACTTCGCCACCTCAGCCACCACCGCTCTCCAGCCGTCGCCACCTCGAGCATCGTACGCGTGCTGGGCTGGCGAAGTACCGTTACCTCCGCTCACGAGACTGCATTCCCGCTTCGCGGAGCACGCGAGCCGAGAGCGTTCCTGCTCGATAGGTGCGGCAGCGCTCAGCCGCCCACAATAAATCGGGCAAAACGGGCAACTTCGATTTTTTCTCCGAAGCTGCGCTGGAACTCCTTGATGACATCGGCGACCGTCCGCTTGTCGTCTCTCACGAACGGTTGGTTGAGCAGCACCTTTTCCTTGTAGAAGGCCCTCAGTCGACCATCGACGATCCGGTCGATGAGGTGCTCCGGCTTGCCTTCGCTGCGGGCTTGTTGCTCGGCGAACGCCCGCTCCTTGGCAAGCAGGTCCGCGTCGAGCTCCTCCTCTCGAACAACGGCAGGATTCATCGCCGCGATGTGGAGCGCGATGTCGTTCGCAAGCTGGCGGAAGCCCTCGCCCTTCGCCACAAAGTCGGTTTCACAGTTAAGTTCGATCAGCACCCCGACCTTGGGCGGCAGTCCCGGTGTCGGCGTGTGAAGGTAGGCGTGAATCAGGCCATCTGCGGCGGTCCGGCCGCTCACCCGCTTAGATATCTTCGCGCCAGTGCGCTCACGGACAAGGTCCGCGGCTTTGTCGAAGTCGCCGTCCGCGTCGACGAGGGCTCGCTTACAGTCCATCATCCCAGCGCCTGTCGCGTCGCGAAGGCGCTTAACGTCAGCAGCGGTGAACTCGGCCACGTGATGACTCTCCTTACCTGAAAAATCGTTTACCTGAGATGGCCTTATGAGATGGCCTTGGGGACGCGCTGGCCGACGTCAGGGCTTCTGCGTCTCGCCCTTGGAGGAACTCGGCTCTTGAGTCTCTCGATAAGCCTCCTCCTGAGACTCCGGGGAGATGGCTCCCGCAGCCGCCTGTGCGGCGTGACGCGCGGCCTCCTCCTGCACGAGCGCGATCTCCCACTCAGCAAGCGGTTCGGCCTCGGGCGCCGTGACGGCGGTGGGTGCCTGTGCGGCTGCGGCAGCGACTGCGGCCTGCTCGGCGACAAAATCGTCGGCGGTGCGGCTGGCTCGCGCAACGTATCCCTCAGCGCACGCGTCAGCGATGATGCGCGTGAGCAAGGCGCCCGATCGGATCGCATCGTCGTTGCCGGGGATGACGTAGTCAATCACGTCCGGATCGCAATTCGTGTCGACGACGGCAACGACCGGGATGCTCAGCCGGTTGGCCTCCTTGACCGCGATGTGCTCCTTGACCGTGTCGACAACCCATACCGCGGACGGCAGCTTCGTCATTGTGCGGATGCCGCCGAGGTTGCGTTGCAGCTTCTCCCGCTCACGCTGGAGTGAGAGCACCTCTTTCTTCGGCAGAACCTGCAGGGCTCCGGAGTGCTCCATGTCCTCCAGCTCGCGGAGTCGGCCCAGGCGCAACCGGATCGTCTCGAAGTTGGTAAGCATCCCGCCTAGCCAGCGGTAGTTCACGAACGGCATGCCGACCCGTAAGGCCTGCTGTTCGATCGCCTCCTGGGCCTGCTTCTTCGTTCCTACGAACAGCACTGTGCCGCCCTTGGCGACCTGGTCACGCACAAACTGATAAGCCTTTTCCAGCATCCCAATCGTCTGCTGGATATCGATGATGTAGATGCCGTTGCGCTCGGAGAAGATAAAACGACGCATCTTCGGATTCCAGCGTCGTGTTTGGTGCCCGAAATGCACGCCGGCTTCGAGCAGCTGGCGCATAGTGACGACCGACATGTGTGATCCTTCATCGTCGCGGTTGGGCCTCGCATAGCTGGACCACCTTGACAGTGGCGGCAGAGGGCCTCCCCACCCGCCTCGCGGCGGGTTGGACCGCAGGCCCCGCAGCGTATGCTGTGGAGTCGCTGCCACGGCGGGGGCAGATGGGCACACCCGCGGACCCGAACCCGGGCAGACAAATGTGACTGTCATAGACGACAGAGCCGGCTGCGGAGCATACATGGCGGAGGGGGATCCCGCGACCGGGACTCGTCCTGCGCATCACGCACGAGGTGAATCTCCCACCGCTCGAGCAGGCTGAGCGGGTCCATATAGGCTCCGTCCCAGCGGGCACCCCAGTCGAGATGGCCGGCGGTCGGGGCGAGCCAACCGAGGACATCGCCTGCCTCGACTCGGTCGCCGGCTGACACTTGCCGTGGGTCGAGGTTCCCGTATGTGGTCTCGAGGTCGGCAGAGTGGCGTACGGTTACCCAGCCTTGCCCGGCTACGAGTCCGGAGAACGTCACGAGTCCAGGCAGGGCACTGCGGATGTCCTCGCCCGGTCCGGCCGCGAGGTCCACGCCGCGGTGTCCCGCTCCGAACGGGTTGGCTGGCGCGACGAACTCGCGGACGACAGGCCCGGGCACAGGCCTGACGGCGCGTGAGGGCATCGCTGGCGGGGCGCCCAGAAGCGTGAGGACGACACAGAGCGAACCGATCATGGCGGGCACCGTAGCCCTAATGGCCGATCATCGCTCGATGGCTGCGCGCCCTGATGTGGAGACTCCTCGAAGCCGCGCAGCTCCTTGCAAATGCGCGCCGATACGCACATCGGCTGGAGAGCCGCCGAAGTTTGGGGGCATGAAGCTGATCAGCTCAGCGCTTCCCAGCGACGCCGTGTCCCTCCCGGCCGTGCCATCAGGCTCGTGGGTGGGCGCGGTCGTAAGAGCCGCGAAGGTGCTCGCGGGTTACGTGGGTGTAGATCTGCGTCGTCGAGAGGGCGGCGTGCCCGAGTAACTCCTGCACACTGCGCAGGTCAGCTCCGCCCTCCAGCAGATGCGTGGCGTAGCTGTGGCGGAAGGTATGTGGGCTGAGGCGCCCGACGCCGGCAGCGACCCCGGCGCGGGCGACGATCTCATACGCGGCGCGGGCGCTCAGCCTGCCGCCGCGGCGGCCCAGGAACAGCGCTCCCGTGGGTTGTGGGGAAGCCAAGGGCTCTTGAGGGGGCGCAGGAGGCGCCTGCCGGGAGAGCGTTGGCCGGGCAAGCATAGGTCTGCCCTGCGAGACCCATCGGTCGAGCGCCAGGCATGCGGGCTCGCCGAGCGGAACGATCCGCTCCCGGCCTCCTTTTCCCTGCAGCCGGACGAGACGGCATGTGAGGTCAAGCGCGTTCACGTCGAGGCCGACCGCCTCGGCGACGCGTGCGCCGCTGGCGTAGAGCAGCTCGATCAACGCGGCATCCCGCATTCCTGTTGGCGTGCTTTGATCTTGGGCTGCGAGCAGCCGCTCGATCTGGTCGCGGCGAAGCACGTTCGGAAGGTGCGTAGGCCCCTTCGGTGTCGCAAGCAGCGCTGCCGGGTCTCGCTCGATCAGCCCGCGACGGGTGAGCAGCTGGAAGAGCCCTCGCAGCGCAGCAGCCTTGCGGGCCAACGATCTTCGCGAGTATCCCTCAGCAGCAAGCGCCGCGAGGTAGCGGCGGAGAACGAGCGGCTCGATAGAGATCGGATCGTCGATCCCGAACCCCGCGCAGAACCCAGCAAACTGGCGCGCATCCCCCAGGTAGGCAGTGACCGTCGCCACCGCAAGCCCCCGCCCGTCACGCAGGTACAGCTCGAAGACCTCGACCGCATCCCTCCACGCTGGCGGGAGCAAGATGGGTACTTCCATAGCCATACCTGTCGTAGGAGCCTCGTGCCGTCAGGTGGCGAGCGGCGCGATCAGGTCGGGATGGTTATTGCGGACGCTATTCACTGCGGTGCTGACTCGCTGCCAGGTCAGGACCTCCGGATCCGCCGAGCCCAGGAGGTGGCTGAGGAGGGCAGGGTCGGTGTCTCGGTCAAGCCAGTCGGAGAAGCGGGCCGGCTCGAGGAACACCGGCATCCGCTCATGCAGCGCCGCGATTTTGCCGTGTGCCTGCGTGGTCACGATCGTGCAGCTCAGCAGCCGGGATCCGTCATCAGCGCCCCGCCAAGACGCCCACAACCCGGCGAATGCCATCGGTGTGCCGTCGGCTCGGCGGATGAAGTACGGCGTTCGGGAGCCGTCTGGACCCACGCGCCACTCGTAGAACCCATCCGCGGGGACCAGGCAGCGCCGCCGTTTGAAGGAGCTGGCGAACGTCGGCTTGGAGGCCACGGTCTCAGCCCGGGCATTAATGTGCCTAGAGGCGACCCTCCGATCCTTGGCCCAAGAGGGCACAAGCCCCCACCGGAACGAGACAAGCACCCGCCGCCCCTCATGCGCGGCCACCGCATAGACGAGGTCGGTCGGCGCGACGTTCCAGCTTGGCGGCAGGTTCTCAGCCTGCCGGTCATCGATGAGGAAGAGCCGGACAAGGCCCTCCTGGTCAGTCGTTGCCACAAACCGCCCACACATAATCCTCCTCTTCCCAGTCGGCGCGCTACGGCGTTAAGGCTACGAGTCGCATGTGGCCAGGGTTTGGACAACAAGGCGAAGCGTCACCCTCCTCTAGAGAATGTCTCCGCTGGGAGGATCAAGTTGCTAATCGCTGGAAAAACGCTTTGACCCTATCGCTGGGCGAGCTGGAGGAGAAAGTGGGTCGCCAGGGACTCGAACCCTGAACACACGGGTTAAGAGCCCGTTGCTCTGCCAATTGAGCTAGCGACCCGCCAGGATTATAGCGACCGGGTGGGGACGCGCCAACGACGGAGGGAGGCAGTGGGGTGACCGACGGGGCTCGAACCCGCGACCTCCGCGACCACAACGCGGCGCTCTCACCAGCTGAGCTACGGTCACCATGGGCGCCAGCGAGGGGACCGCTAGCGTGGGGTCCCAGCTTACCAGTAGTGCGCCCGGAAGGAATCGAACCCTCGACCTAGCGGATAGAAGCCGCCTGCTCTGTCCTCTGAGCTACGGGCGCTCACAGCCCGATCGCGGGCCCCGCAGAGGATACCAGCCTGCCGCGAGCATCTCAGGCCGGTAGGGAGCGAGCGGCGGCAGCTCAAGGGGTCGCATGGAGCGTCGTCTTGGCGCTCGGCGGGGCGGGGTCTGATCTGCCAAACTCCTGCGTCAGCCTGTGGTCGATAACAGGGTTCTTGAACCCTACGGCCTTCTTTCCGGTACGCTCGTAGACAAGACCGATCGCTTGAGCGACCGGCAGGTGACTGGCTGACCGGCTGAGAGGAGGGGACGGTTGTGGATGTACTCGGATGGGTGCTTCTGATAGTTCTGGGCATCCTGCTTGTCGCGATCTTGGTGATGGTGGGGTTGAGCGTTCCCGATATCGCTCGCTATTTAAGAATTAAGAGGCTGTAAGAAGGACTTTCGTGCTCTGAGGTGAGTCCTCAGCGCATATGGTTTCCTGCTTGCCCTCGTGGCCTCATGGTGTGGGTCACATGCCGCTGCTCAAGCTCTGACCGAATCAGGCGCGTGATCTACGGCGCGAAGGTTGCCGAGCAGCGGATGGTCTTGCGCTAAGCGGGGCATGAGTTTTCGCGCTATGCGTGCGGCTGCAGTGATTACCCACGCCAGGTCATGCCCCAGGACTGGCTAGGCCTTTTAGCGCACATCGCTGCGCGGAAGGCGTGGTGGTCCGCCCCTATGGCGAGTATGAGGAGCGAGGTGGCGCCTATGAAGGTTAAAAGGGTTAGGGAGCCAGGGGAAAGGCGGGGAAGTCGATGTCGGGCGACGGCCCTATCGCATTGATCGTGGCTACCATGCGCTCTGCTGCTGCGGACAGAGCATCGCGGTCGATGCCGTGGTAGGGCGAGGGATATCCGGTGAGATAGCCACACGCGCGCTCCAGGAGCGTCACCGCCCCCCTCGCGTTCCCGCGTTGGGTGTGCGTGAGGCCAACTGCGATTTGAGTGACGCCTTTCCAGAAATCTCGGTCGTTGGGGGGCACCTCGTCGGATTTCCAGATCCACTCAAAGAACTCATGCGCCTCGAAAAATCGTCGCGCGTTGAAGAACGCGACCGCTTGATCAAGAGCAGCCGCAACTGAGTCCACGACCTCTCCAGGCTCAAGCGTGTCGGCGAGTTCGTCGACGCTGCCGCGGGGCAGCGGCCGCCCCAGCCAATCCCGGGGGCGGGCATTCTCCGCACGGCCTTCGGTATTACGGTCTCGCTCCGGGAACCGGGACTCACGCAGTGGACGTGTGGTCATGCGAACGATCCTAACGCCCCTCGCCCGGGTACGGCCGGTCACGCAACGCATCTCACCGCGCGCGAGCGCAGCCGCGCCCACTGTGCTTCCGTTCCATGCTGACTTAGTACTTTGTGGCAGAAATACGGTGACGTACCGAGAGCGGTCCTGCGCCGCGCTCGCAAGGCGCGCCGAGCGCGCATACCCGGAGGTCGTATGTAAGCGAGGCGCAACGCGGCGAGCGTGGATGCAGGGTC